>Ga0181409_1000272_pt1 | contig 20763 bp, 19 predicted proteins | sample 32SPOviralmetaG_FD_130138 | JGI IMG/M metagenome (GOLD analysis project Ga0181409, IMG submission 130138) | Marine viral communities from the oligotrophic San Pedro Time Series (SPOT) site, San Pedro Channel, CA, USA - 32 SPOT_SRF_2012-05-30 | ecosystem: Environmental > Aquatic > Marine > Strait... | reverse complement strand
TATCAATACCTTCTAGTAGTGTCTTTTTAGTACCTACCCCTGTATTGCCTTGTTCTATCGAAAACTTTGCTGCGTCTAATGCGTTACCCATATCTTAATTATTGTGTTGCTTTTTCAGGATCAAATATATCACTCATCATCTTCGAAAATCTTCCTTGCGTTCCAAATCCATCAACTATTTTCATAAAATCGCTAACAGCACCTTCCTCTTCCTCTTTTTTCTTTCTCATGATTTCCTTCATTTCAGGACTATCCAATAACGCATTGAGGTCAAATTTTCCTCCCCCTATTGAAATTGTTTTTACACCTGCAGGTGAGTCAGGGTCTTCAAAGGTATCATACTGTCTAGTATTCGTGGTATCTACAACATCATTAGTAGTTGTTGTTGTTGTTGTGTTTACGCTAGGTAATGCTCCACTATCTATTATACTATTTAACCCTTTTTTATCCAATCCAAGACCTTCAATCTGTTTTAAGGCTGCTGCCCTGTCCATTCCTGTTTTTTTAGATAATGCGTCTGCTGCTTTACCCAATTTATTTTTCATACCACCCAAACCTCCAAATGCAGTAATTCCTGCACTTAAGGCACTTACTCCTGCATCCATAAATGCTCCTGTAGCTTGTCCTGATAATTGGTCTGCTTGTTGGGTTAAAGCATCTGCTTTTACTCCTGCTGCCGCTGCTCTATCATCAAACATTGCAGCTATTCTTGCGCCATCCATTTCATCAGCCGCAGCACGTTTCATGTCTATATCTAGTTTTTGTTGAGCATATTTGTCAGCAATAGCACCTGAAGTAGCGTCTTGAACTTGCTTTACTTTACCTGCAGTTGCAGAGACACCTCTTTGGTCTCCTTCTTGAGCAGCCTCTAAAAGTTGAGAACCTTGTTGATTTGCTAATTGTAGTTGTTTGTCGTAAACATCAGTTGTAGCTCTAACAGCATCATAAAAATTAGCCTCTAATCTTGCAACAGATTGTTTTTCTAACTCCTCTTGCTGTACTCTAAATCTACCAGCTGCTCTTGCTGCATCTGCAGCTCCATCTTTTGCAAGAAATCCTTTAGCTGCTGAACCACCTATTGCTACTGTTGCTGCTGCTATTGTTGTAAATGCCGCCATATTATAATCCTTTTATCATTTCTTTATTATAACTGTCACCTTCAATATATCCATTATCTTTATAATGTTCTATTAAAGAATCAGACTTTATTAAAGCATATGCGTATTTACAGTCTGACAATTTTAAAGTATGCGTTAATATCTTTACAAGCTCAATTAAAGCTTGTTTTCTTTTTTTCTTGTCTTTATACTCAAAATTGGATATTATCCAATCACACCAACCTACCTTGGAGTTAGTCATGTATATGTATCCTGCACATACAGGTATATCATTATCGTATACAATAAAACCACCTTCACCGTTGTCAGGCAAAAAATCTTTTGGAGGTGCTGTCCATCTCCAATCTTTCCACCATTTAACTAAAATAGAATCGTAGTCTAAAGAATTTAATTTTCTGATATTGAATTTCATTAACGCAAAGATACAAAATCTAAGGAAAACTTTTAAAGACATCTGAATCTACAGTAAATAATTCAACAGCCGTCTTACTATTGTTTGTTAATTTAAACTCCATAAAATATCCTGTTGCTCCATAAGACTCGGCAACACTATCTTTAGTTGTAAATATGTATGATCCTGAAGGAACTGCCTGTCCGATTGGTTGAAGGTCAACTGCATCAACTTCAATTGTTTTTCTATCAGTACTAATACCTGTTATTGGGCCAATTTTTTTAATTATACCCCCTAGTGGTTCTCTATAAAAAACAGAGTCTCCATAATTAATAATATTGCTTATTGAAATATTAAACTCTATTTGAATTAAACCTGGTGAAGCACCTGTTGATGAAGCAAATCCACCAATACCTTGTGTTGATCTTTGAGCAAAATCTTGACTACCTCCAATTCTTCTTACAAAAGCAAACCAAGCTCCTTCTTTCTGCTCAAAATAACTCTCATCCATAAATCCACTTCCTAGGTCTGTTGCTAAAGAACAATCCCAAGAATCATCACTTTCAAGCTCAATGGTTTTAAATACTTTAACAGTTGTAGGCTCTTGATTAAATACACCTGTAATTGTAGAATCATAGTCTATTCCGTAATACCTGTTTCTAACTTCATTGGTATTATGTCTGTATAAACTACCTCCTTTAAAAGTATATAAATACTGATTCATTCCTAAAATAAAATCAGGCATATAACTGTAAAAAGAAGGCCATCCTTTTACTGACTCACTAAATGTTAAAGTATAATTAAGGTTTGTTGCTGCCATATATCTTTTTTTTAAGGGCCTACACAGTTTTGTATACTGCTTACAACTCCTTGTGTTACTGTTATTACTTGATTATTATCCATTATATAGTTTTGGTCTGAAGCTCTATTTACTCCATCGTGGTCTAAAAACACAGGGTTATTTAATATAGGGAAAGGATTTCCTGCATTTAAAAATCTACCAAAATATAAGGTGGTATCTGTAGCCTGACAAAAATTACCTGCGCCTATTGCTTTAGCTTGAAAAGAAGGCAATGCTGCAGGACATTGAACAGCTATATCCCAACCTGTTCCACTACAAGGCCCTAAAACCTGTATTGTTACAAGAGCTGGTAATGCATTTGGTTTTGGAACTATTAATAAATTATCTTGATTTTCACCAAACCTAATATCATCTCCTGTATTTATAGTAATACTTTGTGGTGATGGAGTACCATCTATCCATCCATTTGAATCATAACCATTTTTGAAAACATAATTAAGTGTGCTTGGCGTTGAAGGAACACAATTGTCATTGGGGTCTCCTAATATAGTAAAGGCATCTGCAACACCACTTGTTGATTGTAAGTTACCGTCATTTGGACTTGACAACCTATTATAATAAACACCATCGTATAAAACTCTTATTCCGTCAGGATAACTTTTAGGATCAAAATAAATAGATATAGCTCCTGTATCGGCTGATGTACTTCCTGCTGTAATCTCTAATTGATATATACCTTCGTTTCCTGTTGGAGGATTTAAAGTTCCACCACATGGTAGACCGCATTCTTCACATATTGTAAGTGGCCCTAAAAGTCCATTTACTTGATTTCTATATTCATTATTATATTGATAATATCCATCTGGTGATACAGTTGTTAAGTGTATATCATCGTATACTCTAGTTGCAGTTGCAAAACTTGATGAGTCTATAAATTTATTTACTATACTTGGCATAATTTAATTTTAAGGTGTTGGTGGTTCATCACATTCACAACATGCTTCTGTTGGGCTTGCCACATCATAGCAAAACTGCAATGGCGTTGGCTCTCTTAAATCCCAAACTAAATACATGTAACTTGCTTGATTGCTATATGTAAAGCTAGCTTGATATTCAGGGAACGAACCTGTTGTTGGACTTGCTGTATTTAATAATGGAAGCAATGTTGCTAAGTCAGCTTCGTTATAATTTGTATTACTTACTAAATACTTAAACTTATCTTGACCTGGAACAAACTCAAATGTTTGTCCTGCATTTTGTCTGTTTTTCATTGTCACTACAGAACCTAAAGCAGGTAGTGTACCAACTGATGAACTTCCTGTTGTTTCATTAAATAAGCTAACAGCATCTTCATCAAGTGTTACCTGATTTGTGCTATATGGACTTACGTCAGTTCCTAAAGCCCATCTATATCTACATGTGGTTGTAAGGTCTGCATCTCCTGCAAAATTAATAACAATCTCTTTTACAGTTAATTCTTCTGCAACAGGACAATTAAAGTCTATTTCATATGTAACAGGGTCAACTCCAGGAGTTAATTTAACGCTTGCGTTTGTTGGAAAGTTAGATAGTTTGTCAAAAGTTACAAACCCATTTCCTGTTACAGTTTGACTAACTACAGTCACACCATCTAAATCTACCGCAATATTTAATGGATTGTTTGTTTCGTAATCAAATTTAACCGTTCCAATTACTGTACCTAAATCAACCTCTAAGTTATAAACAGTTGTAGAATTACTAATTAACAAAGTATATCCACATTCTCTTTGAGTTGGAGGTTGAGGTATTTTTCTTGTGTTAGAACTTAATACAAACTCATTCATATATGGATCAAATCCACCTAATTTTTGAGTCTCAAAAGCATCAACAAACAAATCCCTAAACCATGACCTCATACCAACTTCAGATATAACACCTAGTCTTCCACCTGTATCTCCTCTAGTTCCTGCACCCTTTAATTGAATAACAGAACTTCTTTTTGCATCAGTAAAAAAGACATCTTGTCCATAAACTGAAAAGCTTTCAGGTTTGTTACTTATTCCATACTCTTCTACTCTAGCTAACTGTGTTCCTAAAACTTCAGGTACTGAAGTAATAGCTCCTCCTGCAGCTGCATCAGATAGTAAGTTTTTTCCTACAAGTAAAGAAGATATTTTGTCTTCCTGTAAGATTAATATATCTGTTTGTCTTGAATGCATTCTTCTTATAGGCACATAAGATGTTTCAAGTGTTTTAAAATTAGCTAACGCTAAATTAAATTGATTTAACTTATTTAAGTTTGTTTCTTGATTAAACACTCCACTATAAGTTACATCACCAAATCTATTAGATTCTTTGTATTGTTCTTCAGATACAGAGGTTACTTTATCACCTAAACTTAACGTAGGTTTTATTAAGGCGTCTAAAACAGTATTACTTTCAACACCATTACCAAAAGTAAAGCAATTAAAAAAACTTAAATCTACAATAGCAGGGTTTGTTAATGTTTGGTTTTGGTCAGCATCTGCATTACCTGATAAATGAAATCCATTTACAATATCAAATGTTTGCTCATTTTCATAGTACAATTCATCATTTGCATCTAAAGGCTCTGTTTCAAATACCATTAAAGAAGTAGCTCTATTTATTGTAACTGCAATGTTACCAAAAGAGTTTCTCTTGTCAGGTGAAGAACAATTAGGCGTTCCGTTTCTCCAACACATAAATTGTCTACCATCATTTGGGTCTTCTGCAAAAAATACTACGTTTTGTCCTGCTCCACCAGGAAGCCCTATATTGAATATCGGAAACGGAAATGTTTGCATTGTTTCATCAAATGAAACACTATTAATAGTGTCATCTGAACCTGTTGTTGCACCGTTTGTAAAATCTATATTGTCTCCTATAGCCCAAGCATATAAGCTATCGTAATCTTGAGAAGCTGTAAATCTTTTTTCATAATCATATGTACGACTACCACATTTACTTCCTCTTCTGTTTCTATGCGCTCTTAGATAAATCTTAACAAGACTACCTGCAGGTACGTCATATGGCTTAAATTCTAATTCACCAGGGTCACCAAAATCAGGATTATCAAGAAATGTACTTACCTCTGTAACACAATAAGTTCCTCTACAATCATCTTTTCTATCAATAAAAGCATTGGGTGGATAATTCGCAGCAAACCCATTTGGTTTTAATTGCATATACGTTCCACCTAATTGTCCACATGCAGGACTTCCTTCGATTAAATCTCCATCTGCATTTTTCTCACAAAGAAAATCATCTACCTCTACGCCAAAACCTAAGACCTTTGTAGACGCACAATTTAACACAGCACCATTTGTGTCCGATTTTACAAATAACGTGTCATTGTCTTTTACTTTATCTCTGTTGTCTCCTTCAAGCTTAAAGTATATTAAACCTGTTTCTTCTTCTTGAAAAAATATGTTTGAGTAAATAGTTCTGTATAATCCTTTTGATTCTTTTATTACAAACTTATACTTAGTTGCCCAATATGGAGGGTAGTTGTTTAACTCAACTCTAATGTTATTTTTTGCTATGGATTTATCACATGGTATAAAAACTGTATTGTTTGTATCAACTAAAGCAGTAGTACTTCTTCCATACTCATCCATGTATACAATTCCTATTTCGTAATCTCTATTACTATGCAAGGATTGTTTTGAACTATCTTTAGCGTATAAACCTGTTGCATCTATAGCTCCTAAATACTCATAAGCAAATACCCCCATTGGTGTTGGAGGGTTTTGCGTTTGGTCATATTGTTCGAATTTTAAAGCTGGAAAAGTAAAAGAAACTTCATCACTACCCTGTGATGCTTCAATTAATATACCTTGTGGTGTACCTGTTATACCGAATCCCACATACTCCCATTCATTTTTAGTAATTACGCCACAATTTAAAAGGTCAGTTTGACTGCTTCCAGAAGTACAATTTGATTGGCAAACATTAAAACAGCTAGAGTCGGCTATAGGAACAAAGTCGCTAACAGCATTTATAAACTCAGCACTTGTAACTAACGCAAAAACACTTGGATAATCTTGTTGTATATTAAAAAGAAAAGTCCTTTCAAATGAGTTTTCAGGTTGTGTTCCATCATCATAAGATGCATCTCCACCAAAAGTATTGCTTTCGTAAGAAAAATCAATACCTATCTGTGAGCCTGCTACTAAATCTAAACCACTAAAATCAATTGTTGTTTTTGCATTGCTTACATTAACACTACTTCCTTCTATTGTATATGTAACAGGTGATAGTGTTCCGTCAATTTCGTCTGCAGTAAGATCCGTTGATATTAAAGATAAGTTGTAATCTAAGTATATCTCTTTACCTTGTGAGTTAACAACATCGTATCCATCAACATAATTACCATACATTAATCTATTACCCATAATTGTTTGAGCCTGAGCCTTTTTAGGCACGTTATCAAACAGTCTAAGCAACTGAGCTTCAGGTAAAGTTGTAAATATTTTTTTATTAGTAAAAGGTAATGTTTGAAAAGTATCGTCTTGCCAACCTTCATTTATCTTGTTAAATCTTTCAATAACATTAACCGTTTGACTTGTGCTAAACTTAAATATTACATCTATATCTTTTACATTTTTACCACCTGTATTAAATGTAACATCAGTAGTATTAAACTGATTAAGCATTCCATCATTATCATAGGTGTCATAATTTATTTCAAACGGCCCTGGGGTAAAAGCAACTTGACTAAACGGTGATAAAGCTGAATACTCTCCATCTTCATATTGCCATCTATAAGCAAAGCTTAAAAAAAGTTGCTCCATGTAATTTTCACCACCACCTAATTGATAACTATCTAAAGTTGGGGGATTTAATGGAGGGGCTAATATAACCCCTATATCTTGCTCTGTAATTTCATCAACTGTTGTAACGTTGTTTGGCCTTAAATAAGTTCTATTTACATTTATTTTTCTAGGAGGATTTATGTTGTCTGTAAAAAACAATAAGTCACCTATTAAATTAACTCCGTTAACTAAATAATCTTCATCAAAATTTAATATAGAAGTAGATACTACGTGATAAAATAAAACAAACGTTCTTGTATTATAAGAAACAATTAAATCTACTTTTCCTGTAGATGACAAAGTATTTGCCTTGTCGTGTACAAACCAATAAATAGTTTCGTTTGCACCATCTTCATAAGCACCAATACATCTAGCGCTAAGACTTAATGGTTGATTTAAAAATTCTAACTCAACTACTAAATCATTTCCTTTTGAGTTTTCTACAGCACCTATTTCAGTACCTTCTGTAGAACCCAATCTTACATTTAATGCATCTATGTACTCGCCTTGAGGAACTAGTCGTTCATCAATGCTTTTATTCATTCTACCTGCAACAAAGTTCTTTTGAATCTTAGCCATATTATTTTATCCACTTGTTTTGTCCCCTTAGATTCATTAATAATCTCCCTGGATGTATATTGCTCAATCTTAATTTTGCGTTCCTTAGAAGGGCTGATTTTTCCTTTCTAGCTCTATTTATGATATACTCTTGTATTCCATATTTACTTGAAAGAATAACAAATTTCATATATGAATAAATAAACTCTTCAAAAAGCTTGTTAACGCTTATCTCTGAGTCAACTCCATTTTCCATACCATCTGATACATATTCTAATACACAAAGCTCACCTGCCATGTCAGAACTAAAGTTTATTACTCCTGACTTTTTGTTTATTTTAAAAGTAGGATTTGCATTTGCTGTTTCTGTGTTCAATCCATATCTTGCACCTACAGGGTACTCAAAATACCAAAGGCCATTATAAAAATATCCCTCTTGTCCATTGTATTGACTTTGTTCATTTAAGTAAATACTTTTCTTACCACCTGTAATTCTTTGTAAGTCTACAGTTGAAGTAGATGGTTTTAGTATTTTACCTTCATGGTCAAATAGTATTCTACAATTATTATCTTGTAAATACGCATCGCTCCAATTTGTTTGTATATTTTCAGTTAGTGGTAGTAATGTTCCGTTTTTGTATAAAGAAATTCTAACCCAATTTACATAGTCATGTGGCAATACATATCTTAATGTATCACAAACTTCTAATTCTAAAACTTTAATTTCTTTCATTGAATCGTAGTTCAACTCCTGAATAGCTCTTTTAGCGTGAAATATAATATTAAATCTTTCAACATTATTTATCAACTTATCATTTCCAACATACATTAAAATGAAATTATTTACAATGTCATTTAATGATACATATTGATATGAACCCCAATTTTCATCTAATGTGCTTGGGTTTCCTGTATTTTCGTAATACTGATATTCTGTTATATATGCCATAATTTATCCTTCTTGTTGGTCTGATTCCTTTTCTTCCATTTTTCCGAATTGTGCTAATTGCGCTTCTCTTATAGACACTCCTGCGTACTGAAGAATTTTGTTGACTAAATTAGTCTGGTCAGAATCAGGCAATACAAAATCTTGATAATCAGGAGCTGTTTCATCAAAACTAGGTTCTCCTCCTGTAATGATATTAAAATATGTCCAATTAGGATCTTTAGGGTATCTGATATATTGACCTATAATTGTTCCTTCTGTTGTTAAAGTGTTTGGATATACAGTAATGGTATTTCCATAAACAGTACTATTTGCTCCACCTAAAACATAAGCTGGAAATGTTGAATTCGGCTGAGTTAAAGGTGATGAATTCAAGTAAAATATTTTGTTTTGAGAAACTCTTTCAACTTCAGTTATTCTTGATGTACTTAAAATAGCATAACCTTGATTCTGAACAATACCTATATTTGAAGATATTGTTAATTGATTTACACTATCAACACTAACAACAAAAGCACTATCACCTGTAACAATTACTGAAGGGTCAAGTGGGTTTGTAACACTAACAATTAACATTCCTGGCTGAACACCATCGGCTATAAAGTCTGCATTTTGGTCTACTATTCTATCTTGAGAAACTACTGTAACTGCACCTTGCGTAATAAACAATGGATAGTAATTTATCTTGTTCATTAAATAATAATCTTCAGGCATATCGTAGGTATTTAGCCCACTTGTCACTAAAGATTTAGTAGATGAAAAACTATCAACAACTTCTTCTATTCCTTTTAAAATATCTGCGTACCCTGATCCTGAAACTCTAGCGTTTTGTTTTACTATCTGTGAATTATATTGATAAAAATAATCTTCAAAAATATCTAATTGTGCTTGCTTTGCATATAAGTTAAAATCATTAGGTGTTATATAACCGTAATTATTTTTATTTGCGATAGAAAGGACGGTAGCTCTTACTGTATTTATCATACCTATTAATCTTTTCACAAAGATACAAAAAAAGGAGCTTCATTTTTTGTGAAGCCCCTTTCAGGTAAAAGCCTATTTTTTTATATTGGTTATAGCTTGTCTTCCAATATTCTCATTACCTCTAGCCCTTCATCACTCTGAAGAAATGACGCTAGTATAAATAAAGGGTCTTCACCGTAGGGAACTGTAAGTAATTTTTTCTTATTTCCTTTTAAGTTGTAATAAACATCCTTTTTATTCTTTAAAACTAATAAACCTTCACTAAAAAATTTAGCACATTTATTTTGAAGTTTTAATAAAGGATCATTTAAAGCCTCCATAAAGTCTTCAGGATATCTTCCTGCAAACATTCTAACATCTCTTTTCAATTCAGCAGACGTTAAGTTATCAACTCTAAGTCCCACTACAATTCGTGCAACTGTTTCTAGCATTTCAATATCTAAATCTTTAGCTAAAACTTGAGCTTCTAATGCCACATCTAAGAAATCAACATCTAAACTAGCGTCTCTTTCTTTGTCAACTTCAACAAATTCTTTTCCGTTAGCTGGATGGTGTGATAAAAATTTTTGTAATATTTGGTTTTGTTTTTCTACTCTTAGAAAGCCATCTTCAAAAATAATTGGCTCTAAAATTACATTACCATCTTGCTCATCTTCAAAAATACTTTTTTGATTTTTAGCATAACGCATAGACCTGTTTGTTCCAGTCTCTTCGTCAAAATATAATAATGTACTTCTTCTTGTATTCCTTGACGGAATTGTGTAGCTCAATGGAGCTTTGTCTCTGGTAAGTTTGTAGGTTTTATCTACAAAAGATTGTTTCTTTTTTTTCATTTGATTTCGATTAAATTTTAATAAAAGTAATAATTACCCTCGTCATTTCAACGAGGGCAACTACTACATAATTATACTCTTATCTTATTTAAAGATAAAGAAGTTGTTAGCACCTAAAGTACATAAAGCTCTTTCAGATAAGAAGTTTACTTCCATAGCATCTAAGCTAGAAGTAGCTGCTCCACCTGCTGAACCTGTAATCCAAGTTTTGTAACGTCTGTCTTCAGTTTCTGAAGCTCTGTAACGAACGTGTAAGAAAGGACGCTTAGCATTCTTTCCTAATACTTGGTCGTATACAGTTGTAGAACCTGCAGGTACTAATACCCCATTGATAGCTCCACCAACGATATCACCACGCATTGTTGGGTCGTTAAGATATTTCCAGTCTGTTTTGTAGAAATCATATCCTCTACGGAATCCTGAGAATCCTAAGTTTAGAGCCATTTCTTCGTCATTGTCAAAAAGACCATATGATGTACCACCTGGGTTACCATATGAGTTTTGAGACGCTAACATATCATCAATGTCAAATCCAAACTCTCTGTTTAAGAAAATTACGTTTTCTTCAATAGAACCTTGCTTATCAAGTCTTTGAATAATTGCATCGAAATCTGCAAGAGTTGTTGGGTTACCACCACTCCATACATTTCCACGCTCTTCAATAACATAGAAAAGTCCTTCTGAACCTTTGTTACCTACACCTGAAGCTACACCTTCTACAATTGCTGCTGCACCTGAACCTGCTTCTGCTGGTACTGCTTCAACCATCGCTGTTTCTAAATAGTCTTCAAAACGAAGTCTAGTTTCATGCTCTGATTTCAAATACCATAAGTATCCTGTAGCGCCATTTTCAGTTGTTACTTCAATCCATCCAATCTGAGCCATGTCAGAACCACTTACTGCGTAGTGATCTTTGATGATGATTGGTGAATTTTGGAAAATACTGTCATCAGCTTCTAACTGTCCTTGCATTCCAATAGCTCCTTTTTGAAACTCAGAACCATAGATAAATAAAGAACATTTTACTGCTGCTGCCATTGTTTGACCTGCTAACTCATAGTAAGCTACGTCAATTGTTCCGTTTGCAGTATCTACTGCCGTTACAATTGCTTTGTTACTATTAGTTGAAGCAACTGAACTGTCAGACAACATAATTGTTTGACCAACACGAATTGCGATAGAACCTGAACCAGGTACTAATACATCGTTAATAGTTAGAGTTGCCGTAGGCGCTCCTGGCGCTTTGTCTGATACAACATCAGCATATTTAGTGTGTAGTCTTCCTTGCTCAGCCCATTTGATAAGGTCAGAGTTAGAAGGCATTTCAGCGCCTACCATTCTTAAGAATGATGCTACTGTACGATTACCGTAACGTTCGAATTCTTTCTCGTAAGTATCTGGAAGATATTGGTTTAGAAATCAAAGTTAGTAATGTAGTTTGTCTGTAATAAAACCTGTTCTGAACTTGGTTGTAAGTCAAACCCAGGTACTGCATCTACTGCCATAATAATAATTTTTTAATTTTTAACTTATTTTTTTTTACTTCTAATTTTCAACCCTCTGCCGCTTGTGTCTGAAACTTGTCTAGCTTTAAAACCTGTATCTCCAATTGATTGAGGTGTTTGCCTAATTGACATATTGACGTTTTTACTTTTTTTAGTAACGTCACCAATCGCATCTGCTTTTCCCTGCTCATAAAAATAATTAGCAAATCGCTGAGGATCCATAGCAGCACTTAGCGCTCTATGCCATCCATTAGCATCGCTTATTAAACCATCATCGCCAACATATTTACTGACTAGATTGTTTAAATCACTTTGCTTAGACTTCATCTCATTAACGTCACCATAAGAATATTTTACTTTTTTGTTTCCCACTTCGAACTCAAAACCTTTGAATTCAGGATTAAAAACTTCATTAGTTCGTTTAACAAAAAACTCATTCTTCTTATCATTGACTTCTTTAGCTGATTGAGAATTTTTAATATAACTCTTGTAAGCTTCGATTTCCTTAATTTGTTCTTCTGAAATAGAATTCCCACTTGACTCAAGAGGAGTTCTGTATTTTTCTTTTAACTCATTAAGATATGTCTTAGCTTTTGAAAGTTCTCTTTTTTTAGCAATGTTCTTTTTCTTAATATCTTTTTCATCGTCAATGTCTTCATCAAAAGAAAACTTTTCTTCCATTAAATAATGAATGTCTTCTTTGTCTAAGTCTGATTCTGTTAAAGAATAGTACTCTGCTAATACTTGATCGTCATCTAAATTATCGTAATTTTTATTTACTTTTACGAAATCTTCAAATCCACGACCTGTATTCTTTTTATAATCTAAATATTTAGATACTTCTTCAGGTAAATCATTCGATTGTTCTCTTTCAACAAACAAATCATCAACTGAAGATATATCTTTATTATATCTATTTTTAATATATGAAAGAACGTCTTCGTCTTTTATAGTTGTACTTTCAACTGCCGAATCTTCGGCTACTTGTTCTACAGGTTGTTCTTCAACAACATCAGTAGATTTATCGTTGTTTTCTTCTTCGTGTTTTTTTAATAGATTTTCTTCTACTTCCTGTGTAGATTTTTCTGGCACAGAGTCTAGTGATTTTACTTTAATTTCCATTTGATTTAATTTTTACAAAGTTACTATATAATTATAATTGATTTTCAAGCTTATCTTGGCTCAAATTCAGCAAGGTCAAACCCATCTAAACTATCTTCATTGGATTCAAAACTAACTGATGGTAAATTGTTTTTTCTTTGTTCTATAAGTTTTGATTGTTCTGTATTCGCTTGAGATATTCTAGCAGACTTAGCATTCTCTCTTTCATTTTCTCTTTTTTTCAAACCTTCTTGCTCCATTTTTTTCATATCGATATCCACTCCTTTTAATTTCATTTGAAGTGAAAACTCAAGATTCATAAGCTCAGCCTTTATTGAGGCTTCACCTTGCATTTTTTTAACTGCAAATTCAGCTTTAGCTTGTTCTAGCTGTATAGCCGCTTGATTTTCCATTTGGAATTGCTGCATCTTAGATTGTGCAGCCATTTGCTGTGACTGTTGATTTATTTGAGCTTGCTGTTGAGCAGCAGCAGCTTTTTCTTTTTGAACTCTATCCTGCTTTGCTACTCTTTTTAATTTAAGTATTTGATTAGCTAACTTTAAGTTTCTTATCTCACGTATATCAATAGCATCTTCTAAGTTTATAGAATCTCTCTGCAATGCCATTTGAATGTTTTGTTCAAGCATTTTTCTTTCTTCTTCGTCAGGCTCAATTTCTATAAATATTCCAAAGTCACTTAAATATAATTTACTTATTTCTTCAAGTAATCCAACATTAAATTTTCCAATCTGATTAACAAATTCTTCTCTAAATTCTGAATATTCTATTACATCCGCAATTCTACTAGATAATGCTGTACAAAGTCTTTGACTCATTTGAAGACCTGCGTCTAAAATATGTCTTGTAGCTGTATTACTACTTAATGCAGCTAGTTTTTGTAATCCCACCAAAGAATATGAATCAGGAGTTGAGCCATCTCTAGCTTCATTTAATCCAGTTACATCTCTTAGCATTTGCATATAATGATTATATGAACCAACTAAGCTTTGTATTTTACCTTGTCCTGAATTACTATTTAATTGTTGAATTGGTACTTTTGCTTGATTGTAATCTCCATCTTGAGTATAGCTTCTACCAATAACAGAACCTGTTTGAAAAAACATTCGTAATGCATCTTCAGGATTATAGGCTTGTCCTGTTCCTAGGTCTACTTCATTTAATCCATCAGCATCTATAAAAACACCATCAGGTACTACCCTAGATATTACTTGTTGTAATTTTAAATGTGTTATTTGAATTAAATCAGCAAACGTAATCATACGTCTTGTTAAAGATTCAAAAACACCTTTATACATTCTAGGTGCGCATGCTATATATTCAGGATAAACTTCTTGAGATGCAGACTGTGGTCTAGCCATGTTTTCAGCCATTCTCCACTTTAATAAAATGTTTGTTCCCATTACCATTACACCCTCATACCAAACATCTATAGTCTTAGAAACTTTTTTAAAGTTTCCTTCTTCCTGCATTTCCTGAGTAGGGTCAAACGTATCTTCTTTTTCTATTACTTTTTCTGCTCCAGATGAATTTACTTTTTTCTTGTAAGTAAACGTATGTGTTGTTTTATAATTAAAAAACAAAACAGTAGCGCTATCTTTACTAAATAAACTATTATTGTAATATTGAGCTGTATTATTGTAGTCATACCAACTTTGACTATACTTAGATATTTCATCCATATCCTGTCTTGTCAAACTCGTATCAATTTTTTTCAATTCAGTTATTGGTAATGTTTTAATTTCACCCCAATAAAAACAATCTTCAAAATGAGGATCTTCGGTATAACTATAAACAACATTAGCAGGGTCTACATATTCAATTGAAATTCCTGCTCCTGGCTTAAATGTATTTTTACACATTGAAACACCTAATACAGTTTGATCGTAGTACAACTGTTTTTGTATTTCGTAATATCTATTTTCAGAAAGTAATGTATTTATTGCTTCTTCTTCTGCTATTTCAATTGAAGGTTTATACTTCAACTGCATATGTAATGCTAATTCTTCTGAAGTATTAGGAACATCTTCTTCTGACGTAGCAAATGTATTTATTCCTAGTTGCTGCTGTACCTGTTTCATAACAGGTTTTGCTAGCATATCTTTTTCTAAATTTACTTGGTATTCACTTCTTTTATCTAAAGACATTCCGTCTTGAGCATAAGCTTTTATCTTGAATACTCTATCAGCCATTCCATTTACAACAATGTCTACAAATTTTGGAATAATAGGCACAGGAGTCCAGTCAAGATTAAGATAACTTAAATCGCCATCTATAGCAAGGTCGTTCTTGTATTTTTGTATTGACTGCTCACCACGAGCATATAGTCTCAATCTATGGAAGTCTGCCCATTGATTGTAGAATCTACTTTGTCCACCATCTTTTCTGAACCATTCATATTGAATAGCTTGTCCTATTTGTAATCCAAACTCAAAGGAATCCTTTTCTTTGTCTGAAACAAATTGACTAGGAAAACCTGTGGGATTTAACGTGATTTTTACATCCTCCATTTATTGTATAATTTGGCTATAACTTCCCTTATTGTCGTATCTTGCAAAGTTAAGTTTTATTTTTGATTTCTTTTTAATGGGCTGATAAAGGTTCTTTTGCGTTGCCATAATAGCTAAGCCAGAACTTATTGACGCATCAAACTTAGTTCTGTTGTTAATGTTAAACCTTGCCCAGTCTTCTAACGTTCTAATAAAATACATAGAACCTATTAAATCTGATTCCCTAAATGTGCCTGACATATCAAAACCTACGTGCTTTTCTATATACGACTCTATAGCTGCTGCGTGTGCTTGTTTTACGTCTTCTGAACTGTTAGGTATTCCTCCTAATTCTTTTTCTGTTTTTGATAATTTAGTATAAATTTTATCAGGCCTGTTCATACTAAAGCCTCTGTATCCTCTATTTTTAAAATGATATAATAAACGAGGTTTATTGTTTTCTATTAAAATTGGCATTCCATAAAATACGCAAGCCATAAGAACATCTTCAAAAAATATTTCTGCAGTTTGAGGCCTAGCAATGTATTCTAAAAAAAACTCACTAGTTGGGCCTTCATCCATATGAAACTTAGTCATTCCATGCAAAGCTCCGTTAGAACCACCACCACCTACTGTTCCTGATATATCGTAGCTATCACAACCAAACGCTCCCATATGGTCATTGCTTGGATATTTAACTCCGTTTTTATAATAATATTTGTTTTGTAATTGCTTGTTAGGAGTCCAAGAAACATAAAATCTACCTCTATCATTTGGTGAAAAAATAACTTCTGTATCTTGAACGCCATTTTTCCAACTAAAAGAACCTCTCGTAACAAACCTATCTTTTATTAAAGAATCATTGTAATCTATCTGCTGATAAATTTTTTGTAAATTAAATAATGATTGCTTGCTTTCATCTCTAAATGCATGAGACTCTGTTCTAGGAAATTGTCTATAATATTCGTTTAATCCATCAGGATCAGACTTTAAACCTTCTACTTCATTATTCCAATGATTGATGACACCCTCATCTATTACGTCTCCAAATGGCCCTTCTAAATCTTCTTTCGGCTCATCAAATACAGGATACCCATAAACATCTATAAATCCTTCATAATTCCATTCCATAGGGATGAAAAGTGAATATAGTCCACTTTTGGTTTGACCATTCTTGTTTCGTTTTCCCACATCGGAATCTGTATATAATTTTTTAAAGTTACCCCCACCCTTTTCTATTGAGTTAGATGTGCTTCCCATCATACATTTTCCGATAATTCTAGAACCTAATCTTAAACAAGTTTTTGTAACCCTCCAATTATTTAATATGTTATCAGGTCTTTCCCATTTCCCACTTTCATCGTGAGCAAGTATTTTTAATTTTTCTCCATCGTACGAGTTGTCCCCTGTGTTTTTCCAGTCAATCGTGGTGTCAAGACCTTCGAGTTCCTCAACGGCTTGATTTGCATCAAGTTTCTTTCTGGTGAGTTTTGAGGCAGGGACTCTATAGGCAAGCTCCGTCTTCGGCCTGTCCATACCGTCCTGGATGGGCTTGAAGAAGAAGGGATAGTTAAGTGATATGGGAACGACCTTATCGGTGAACATCTTCTTAGCATCCGACCCTGTCTTTGACAATATGCCAAAACGTGAGTCACGTGAGGTGGTTGCTGCATGCACGAGTTCTGATGAGGACATAAACGAAAAGCCTGAACGCCTGTTTTTAAGATAGCACATTCCGTATGAACGAATGTCTGCTTTGCATGCCTCCCAAAATAAATAGAATAATCTATTGGACTCTCTAAAGTTTGGCTGCCCAACATCAATTTTGGTCCAGCACAAGTACATGTAATGAGAGCCAGTAATATAAGTAGGAACATTTTTGTTATAAAACCAAAACCCTTCTTCACGTCTTTCAAATTCTTTATCAATATAGTCATACCATTTTTCTTTAAAAGTATCAGGATATTTATCCCAATCAAACACGTTTTTTATTTTACTTAACTCTTTAGGATATTCTAATTTATCCCAATAATTATTTTTAAAACTATGAACATCTTTTACTTTTGGTAAGGCTATTCGTTATTTTTGTATTTCATATACATCACCAATTGTGCCGTCTTTTGAAATAATAATAATGTCATATTCTTTATTATATCCATACTTCCATGCTTTCTTTTTATTGTAAGAATTCAATACCTTTTCAGGCACAACATTTTCAAGTATTTTATATAAAGTTTGTGTATACATTATTTTGACCTACCTTCTGCAAAGCCTTTAAATAGCGCTGCTTTTGTTTCTACGTTTTCTGTATTAATCATATTGTTTTCTTCTTCAATTTTAGATAAAATTTCAAAAGCGTCAAATATAGCTAACTTCTTAGAAGCCGCTGCGTTCTTTAATCTATCTGCTGCAATATCAGGAGCTAATCCATCTAGGTCTTTTTTTAATATACCTTCGTTAGCAACTTTTATAAGCTCTTTTACAGCTTTTTTTCCTGCTTTAATTATTTCTAATTTTAATTCTATATTATTCATGAAACCATTGTTATGTTATTAGTAAACATTCTGTATAATTTTTCGCCATCTAAATTATACTCATATTCGCTATCAGGTTGAAAATAAACTTTATCACCTACATTAACTCCTTTTTCTATTAAAGAATCATTAGTATATTTAATTAAACCTGCTAAAGGTTCTTCGTCTTGATGTGTTTTAAGGTAATTGTTTTTTTTAGGTAAAGGTTTTACCATGCAGTATTTTGAGTGGCATGACCAAGTGTCTTTACTTTTAAACATAAAAAATTGATCGAAATCAATAAAAAACAAATTATCTTTAAAAAAACTCTTTCCACTTCTCTCTACTCCTTTCATGTCATTATAATATTTAAAAACATTATGATGAACTAAAAGTGTGTCTCCTATTTTAATAGGGCCTGAATAGTTTATTGGTGTTTCAACAACTATTGCATATCTAATTGATACGGTATGATCTTCTTTTGATGTGCTTGTTATAAAATTAACATTCCCAATCTTTTTAGTATTATCATACCTTTTGTCATTGCTTGGTTTTACAATGAAATAAAAAGGTGATTTCATTCAAAATTTATATTATATTCGATTGATATTGGCATATTTGAATTAAACTCTTTCCAAAGAAATATTTCTCCTTGTTTGTTTTCAATCCATATTTTTATTGAATCATTTTCAGATACATATTTTATTAAATGTATAATATAATTTGCATTTAAAATTTCTTGATTTACAATATAGTGCATTGCACTCGATTTATAGTCTGCTCCGACTGATATTTTTCTTATATCCATTTTATTTTATTTAAGGTGGTGAACAGTATCCTAAATTTACCACAGTATAAGCGCCTTGCTTACTATCATAAAGAACCTCTATCCATTGGTCAAAACAATAAGTAGTATAATAAACTCCTGTACTTACTCTACAACTTGTTCCAGAGCTATTATTACAAATTGTATTTCCTATTTGAATACAGCTACTATTACTTCCAAAGTAATATAATGTTACATTAGGTTTTGTTCCACAAGATTTACTATTAAAGCTTTTTTCAGGCCCATAAGCATTAAAAGCTCTCCATACTATTTGATTTCCGTAATTTCTAAAATTTAGTAAATTATCTTTATTACCTGCATACAGAGGATCAAACTGAGCTGAATCCGCAAATTTAAAAAGGTCTGCAAGATTGTCGTAGTTTCCCACAGCAGCCTTTACATCAGACATATTAAATGTGGTTGTATTAGGTACAGCCATTACTTTTCAAGTTTTGCTAAACGAGATTCTAGCTCTGAAATTTTAGCTATTAATAAATCTACATATTTAACTGATTTAAAACCGTCTTCATCTTGACTAACAAACTCAGGATGAGATTTTTCTAAATCTTGAGCTATAACACCTGTTCTATAATCTCCTTCTTCTTCTTTCATTTCAAAAGACTTCCAATCAACATCTATTTTTGTTGGTTCTAAATCTTTTATTTTTGTTTTTAAACGCTCATCAGAAGATAATATAAAGTTAGTAGCTCTAACTGTAGAGGTAAATCTACCTGTACCTGTTACATCAAAATTGTAAGAAGCAGAGCCTGAACCAACTTTTACCCTATTATTACTTTGAAGGTTTAAAGTTGTACTTCCTGAATTATAAAAAGTAATGTCAGATGAATCACTAGAAATATATGCTTCACCACCAACTCCATCAATATCTCCTAGTTCAAACTCCCCTATAGAAGGGTCTAAATAAAAACCTCGGTCACCTCCATCAGAAAATTCAACATCTCCATCTACGACAAATTTAGAGCCAGGGGCTGTAAGCCCCACGCCCACATTTCCATTATAACGAATAGTCATTCGGTCTTGTATACTAGCACCTGAGCTTGAGCTTGCAGTTCCAAATCTTATATTACCTCCACCACCTGCTCCTGAACCTGCGGTATTTTGATTTACAGACCTTATATATGAAGTTGCATAACCAGTAGTAGAATCATCTTTGTGAGCAAACTGCAGTCTTCCAATCTCTTGACCAGACGATACAGTTCCATCCATGCACATTGTCTGTATTACACCTGGTGAGCTGTTTGGAACAGGTTCAACTGGTGTGGCAACAATAAGGTTAGGGGTTATTCCAAAATTAGGCGCTGAATACATTGGAGACCCTATAGCTGCAGTTGTACCAACTTTTAATGTAGTAGATACTTCTGCTGATGTTAATAATTGTATAGCCATTATTTATTTTATATATTATATAGGCACACTACATTACATAGTGTGCCTACAGAAAAGTTTATCCTACATATGTAAGAAGTACTATGTAAGTTCCATCTGCAACTGTACCTGCAAAAGCAACAATTACTTCAGCACCACTTCTAGTTGTTTCAGCAAATACTGTTTCACCAGCTGTACTCATTATTTCAACTTTTACATCTAAAGCATCATTTGCTACCGAACCAAAAACAAGCGAAGAAGAACAGTCTACTGAAAATTTAGTTACTCCACCTGATACAGTTCTTGTTACTGCTCCTGAAGCACTAGTTAATGTAAGTCTTTTTCCTAATGCACCTGTAACTACAGAGTTTAATGCATATCTACCATCTAAATCAACAGTTACATTTCCTAAACCTTGTCTTGCTGCAGTTAATATACCATTACCTGTGTTAAAAGATAAAGAAGTTAAATAGTTGTTA
>Ga0181409_1000268_pt1 | contig 20913 bp, 22 predicted proteins | sample 32SPOviralmetaG_FD_130138 | JGI IMG/M metagenome (GOLD analysis project Ga0181409, IMG submission 130138) | Marine viral communities from the oligotrophic San Pedro Time Series (SPOT) site, San Pedro Channel, CA, USA - 32 SPOT_SRF_2012-05-30 | ecosystem: Environmental > Aquatic > Marine > Strait... | reverse complement strand
GCGATGGTAATACTACTGAACAACACGGGTATGGTGATCAATATACATTTAAAATATTTTATGGCAATGATGGTAAAGCACAATACAAGAGATTACCAAAAGCATTTGAAACAACTGTTAATATGACAGGCGGAATTGATTCTAATACAAAAGAAATTACAGTAACAAGTGGATCAATATTATGGAATTCAGTTAATGTTCCAGATCCAGATGATTCAAGTGCAACAATTGGTACAGTTTCTCCGGTTAGTGCTGGTGTAATATCAGATACTAACCCGGGTTATATTTGGGTTGGTCCGGAACTTATTGAATACAGAAAAATTGACGGTAATGTTCTTTCTAACTTGAGAAGAGGTGTTTTAGGAACACCAATTATTGATCATGATAATAGTGCTGTGGTAAGATCAGCATCAACGCAACACGATATACCAAATGCTTCTAAATCAGCTAGTTGGTCTGCTATTGATAGCGGTGGTACTAGATTAATTTCTAAGAAACCAGAAGCTGGATTTGATGAAGAAACAAACAACACAATATCAACTACAACACTTACTTACAGTTCTGGAACATACAAATACACAATCAATGGAGATCATTCAGCAACAACAACAGTTGAAGTGTATATGATAAAAGGTTCCGGATTAACGGAAAGACCGGTTCCACTTTCAGTTGAAAGATTCACAGCAGATAGTACTAAAATAGAAGTATATTTGGAAGATGGTACTGTGGCAGGTAGTGATAGTGGTTCACTTGGACCTCCTATTTCTGGAACTCCTTCATCAGCCACAGCTGATGTTGAAAACGTGATCAGCAATGGTGAACAGTTCATTATTAAAGTAATTCAACATGATACTGGAAGCAACTGGGATCACGATGCCATGGGTTGGGATGAAGCTGTACTTGACTCTATTGAACAAGCTGAATTCATCAGAGCAGGCGGAATTAGTAACTTTAACCTATATAATACAACGTATGCAACACCTGGATATGCTACACCGCAATCAGGTACAACAGGCTACTTTAGCGAGGAATAAATATTGATATGGCACTTACAGATTTAAAATTTAGGGCAACAAATGCCAACGTTACAACGCTGATTACCGGCTTGAGCTTGAATGGAAGCCAAGTTGTGAATAGACCGTTGACACACGAAGAACTAGATAGCAACTTTTTATATCTAGCAAAACATTCAGAAGATATGAACTCTGATGCAATAGCAGAAGGTTCAACAAATTTATATTTCACAAACGCAAGAGCAGATGCAAGAGCAGATGTAAGAATTGGTGCTTCATCAGTTGGTACGTTAAGTGACGTAACAATTACATCACCAGCATCAAACTCTTTGTTACAATGGAATGGTAGTGCGTGGATAGATGCTGTACCAACTACAGCTCACGTCACTGAAAATGCATCAAACAAATATTATACAGATGCTAGAGTGCTAACAAAAATAAATGCAACATCAGTTGGTGCATTAAATGATGTTTATCTTTCAAGTCCAACTAACGGACAAGTATTAAAATACAATTCAAGCAATAGTAGATTTGAAGCCGCAACAGATAACAATCCTGCTAACACAGATGCATTGACAGAAGGAAGTTCAAACTTATACTTCACAAATGCCAGAGCAGATGCACGTATAGGAGCGGCACAATTAAGTGCATTATCAAATGTACACACAGCGGCTCCAACAGATGGCCAAGTTTTAAAATACGATAATTCAAATAGTAGATGGGCACCTGCCACTGATAGTAACCCCGCTAACACAGATGCATTGACTGAAGGTTCAAGTAATCTTTACTTTACAAATGCAAGAGCAGATGCACGTATAACAGCATCAAGTGTTAATGCATTATCAGATGTGACAATAACAACACCAGCGGCCAATAACGTTTTAAAATACAACGGTACTGCATGGGTTAACACAACTAGTATTGATTTAGAAAGATTTACAGCCAACACTGGTAATCAAAACAATGTATCAATGTTTACAAGATTTGAACCAAGTGCGGCACAGACTTACAGAACATTAAACTTGAGAGCAGAATCATCAACCAACATGACACATAGTGGTTATGGTCCATCTTTAGGATTTATGGTTAGAGATGATGCAGGTGTTGACAATTCAATTGGTTCAATTTCTTGCACAAGAGATGGTGCTGACAACACTGGTAAGTTTACAATGAGTTTATATAATGCAGGTACGTTTAACGAAGTAATGACAATTGATAAAGATGGTAACACAACAAGAACAGGTGCTTTAGGTTTAAAAGTACTAGCTAGTGATCCAAGTGTTACTTCAGATTTTGCTCATGTATATGCCAAAGATGATTCAGGTAGTGCTGAAATTTTTGTTAAAGATGAAGCTGGAAACGTTACTAAAATTTCTCCTAACAACGAACAGGGTGAGTGGGAATACTTCTCAAGAAATGTCAATACTGGCAAAGTAATGAGAGTAAACATGGAAGAATTAATAAAGGATATTGAAAAGTTAACTGGTAAGCAATATATTCGTGAAGAATAATAACCCAAGTTATTCTTGACAATAAATACCATTATAAGGTACAATAGAATTATGTTAGATAAAACAGAAAATAAACCAGACGAATCAGGCAAAGTCCGAATGGAAGGACACATACTGATCAAAGACAAAACTACAGGCGAAGTGCTTGTTGATAAGAAAAATGCCATTCATTTTGGTAATATGGCTTATACAATAGCATCAGCATTGTCTCATCATAACTTAAATGATTCCGGAATTTACTGGATGGGTTTTGGTAATGGTGGATCAGATATATTATCTACAGGAAGTATCAAGTATAAAAGTACAAATACTGGTACTGCAAAAGATAATTCAGCTGATTTATATAATAGAACTTATGAAAAAGTAGTGGCCAAACCGGCGGCTACAACATCAGTAATGAGTGGTGACGCAAACAACAACATTGAAATCATAGCATCAACAGGTGCATATACTGATATCAAGGTTACTTGTTTGTTAGATTTTGGAGAACCAACTGGCCAAGATGCTAGTGATTCTGCTACTTCTGATACAAATTATGTGTTTGATGAACTAGGATTATTTGGTTATTATCAAGACACATCATCGGGTACTTTACAAATTGCAAACGCATTAATGCTGTCGCACGTTGTATTTCACCCAGTACAGAAAAGTACAAACAGACAAATTGAGATAGTATATACTATCCGAGTACAGATGCAATAGGAATTATGACGCAAAATAAAGCAATTAACACCTGTTACATTGAAATTAACATAAATATCATAGGAGCGATATAACAAATGTCATATACAATTAACAACACAAGAGGTTCAGTGGTTACTACGGTTACACCGGGTACTACTCAAGTTGTAGGTGGCATAACATTAATTGGTAAAAACTACACCGGCTATGGTGAGTTAATTGCTGAAGACTTCGTTAAAATACTTGAAAATCAAGCAACGGCGGGAACAGCACCATCAACACCTTTACAAGGCCAATTGTGGTATGACATTACAGACGGAACCCTAAAAGTTTACAATTCAACAGCATGGGCTAGATTAGGTACTCAAGTATCTGCATCAGCACCAGCATCACCTCAAGCAGGAGACCAGTGGTTTGATAATACAAACGTAACTGCTACTCCATCAAAAGCAACAGGTACATTAAAAATTTACAATGGTCATAATTGGATCAGCACAGCAATGGCTTCATCAAAAACAAGATCAGAAGCAGTTGCAGTTAACGTAGGTAATAATTCATGGGCAACAACGGCTAGAAAAAATGGTTACACATCAAATTCAAATGTAACTGTAGATATCACGGCAGTTGTAGCAACTGACGGTTCAGGCAACGAAGAAGTAGTTGCAGTTTATTCACCGGCATCATTTGATATTAAAACAACTACACCTAACTATAACGTAGCTGGAACATTAACGAAAGACATATACGACAACTTCAGTTCGTCAACTACTGGTGCATCAGCAACAGGTTCGTTACAAGCTGGTTTGAATATTAGAGATGGATTCTTAGATCCGGCATCAACGGCACCTCTTTCCGATGAAACTCTTGCATTACAAGATGCAGGTAACGCCGCTGTAAATTATGATTCAACTAAAATTATGATCTTAACAAAAACTTCTGTACAAGAACACGCAGGAGACATTACACCTAACGCAAATAGTTCGATTAACTTAGGTTCAAACACTAAAAGATATGCAAATATTTACGGTGTATCGACATCTGCAAAATATGGTGACTTGGCTGAGAGATATTCAGCTGACGCAGTCATGGACGCAGGTACAGTTGTTGCACTAGGTGGTGTAGAAGAAATTACAAAGACTGCCGAAAGGGCAGACGAAAACGTATTTGGAGTTATCTCTGATAAGCCAGCATTTAGAATGAATGACGGTGGAGAAGACGATAGCACTAATCCTTTTGTTGCTTTCTCTGGAAGGGTACCTTGCAAAGTAAAAGGTCCAGTAGCAAAAGGCGACAGGTTAGTAAGTAGCGATATTCCAGGTGTTGCTATCAAAGCCTCTGAGACAGACGGATGGAAATCTACTTTTGGTAGAGCTCTTGAGTCTAAGACTACAGCAGATATCAAAAAAATAACTATTGCAATAGGAGTAAAATAACATGGCTTATCAACAAGGCGATACCATTACAGCTACAGATTACAATAACTTCGCGGCTAGTGTAAATGCAGTAATAGGTACAGGATCTGGTGATAAAGGATATGGACTTTCTGACGTGTCGAACGTATCAGTAGGCGCTACAATTTCGGCGGCACAGTGGAATGCTCTTTTATCTGGTTTGCAAAAAGCGGCCAATCACCAAGGAACAACATTAACAAACGCGAGTAACTCAGTAACAACAGGCGGTAACATTTTACCGTTATCTAATTTAGCGGCAGATATTACTTTAATCGACACTAACAGATTAACAGTAGATGCTAGTAATTTAGCTACAGCACAAGCTGGTGTTACATCAACAAGAACATCATCATGGACTTCAAACGTACAACATATTTTCACAGTTAATTTTGGAAATGGCAATGCGGCCAGACACTTTTTTAACTCAGGTGGAACTATTAACATGGCGTTTTCAAGATCAGGTGGTTCATCAACTAACCAAAACACATCATGGGCATCACTAACTAGTGATACAGGCACAGTAAAAATGAGACAGACAACCACTACAAGATCTGGTTCAGCTGGTGCTGATACAACAGTTGGTTTCGGTGACTTGACAGGTTCTAACCAGGTTATCTTTAACGGTACAGCTGGTTCAGGAGATTACTCAGCAAACGACATTAACATCCAGGCTAAAACAGACGGTTCTGGATTGGTTACAATTGAAATCGATTTCAATGATGATCATGCGGCAGAAACTGGTACATACACTGGTGGCGGTTTAGGTACTGCTCCAAATGAAGGTACAGGTTGGACTGGTGCTGACTCAGTAGATGGTACTTTAACATCAACTGTAACATTTGACAAGGCGGACAATGCTTCTTACGTACAAGTAGCATCACCATCTTTCAGTACTACAACGGCTCTTTCTGCGTAATAATACAGATTGACAAATTAACCCTTCAGTGTTATATTATAATAACATTGGAGGGTTTTTTTATGACTAAAGAAACAAAATTGGAAGAAGCATTGGAGTTTGCCAATTATAGACAAACACTTGCTAACCAAAAACAAATACTTAAAGATCGTTGTGCATCACAACTAAACTATGCGTACAACGGCGGACTATTTACTATTGATAATGCATTGATTTCATTTATTGGAATCTTTGTTAACAAAGGCAAAAAATCAATGGTTGTTTTAGATTCCAACAATTCTCCTATTGACATAGAAAATCTTGAAGAGTTTTTTGAACACATTACCAGCAGATATTTTGAATCTGTAAATGAGTATCATAGACAAGATCAAGATTTAGCACACAAACGAAAAACTGTCAAACTAGTAGAATGAGGAATAGATGTCAAAAGGCATAGTAATATTTGCACACAATAATAGACAAATAGACTACGGTAAAATTGCACTAGCCAACGCCTGTACAATAAAAGATAGTATGTCTAATAACAACGTCACTCTGATCACTGATGACGGCACAGCCAATTGGTTGTACAAAGAATACAGTAAAGAATTTGTTGATAGTAAGTTTGATCAAATTAAACTTATTAAACGTAGAAAAATTTTAAATCAAAAAAGATTTTATGATACACGTTATACTAAAGTCATGGAAACATTTTATAATGTTAATAGAAATGAAATTTATGATTTATCTCCATATGATGAAACTTTAGTTATTGATGCTGATTATTTTATTTGTAATAATATTTTAGACCAATGTTGGAATTTGAAGTATGATTTACAAATAAATTCACAATCAAAAGATATTTTCTCTGGTAGAAAATATGACGAGTTTAAAAGAACATCTGAAGATGGTATTGATTTTTATTGGGCAACAGTTTTCTTTTTTAGAAAAACACCAGAAACAAAATTGTTTTTTGACATAGTCAAAGATGTAAAAATTAATTGGGATTATTATAAATTAATTTACAATATAAATTCACCGGTATTTAGAAACGATCATGCATTTTCAATAGCTATACATTTGTTTAATGGAATGGGAAAAAATAATATGATATCAAGATTACCACTTCCATACTTACAACATATACATGGCATAGACGAACTAATAGATATTCCAGGCAAACATAAATTTAAATTTTTACTAGATAAACCAAACGAGCCCGGAAAGTATCTTGCTTGTATGACTGAGAAAGATAATGTTCATATTATGAATAAGTTTTCACTGAACAGATTGTCTGGTAAAATAATAGAAGGATATAATGATTAAAAGAATAGGATTTTGTTGCAAGTGGCTTAATGATATTTCAGAGTCAAAAGGTATGAAGATCAACGCAAAGGATAGGGACCTCAATGGAAGAGCAACAACCATGCGTTGGTTACGTGAGCACCCAGACGATGCTGTACAGAGACAATGGGATATAATGAATCATAATGCAACAGCGGCCAAAAAGATGATTGAACGTGTAGGTACGTTACCTGCAGAACGTAGAATGGTTAGATTAGGTAGTGAAATGTTACAAGGTTATACTGAACCTAATTGGATCGATTGGTGGCAACAAACAGAAATACAAAATCATTTAGAAAAAATATTTGCACCTGTAGGCGAAGCTTCTAGAAAGCACGATGTAAAAATTAGTTTTCATCCAGGTCAGTTTTGTGTACTTGCTAGTGCCACACCTGACATAGTTGAAAGAAGTATATTAGAATTTGAATATCACGCAGACATGGCAAGATGGATGGGTTTTGGTAAATCATTTCAAGATGGTTGTAAACTTAATGTCCATATATCAGGCAGACAAGGTCCAGACGGAATTAAAAAAGCATTGCCAAGATTATCGCAAGAAGCAAGAAACCTTATTACTATTGAGAATGATGAAATGGGTCATGGCTTAGAAAAAAGTTTAGAATTAGAAAAAGACTTGGCTCTAGTATTAGATATACATCATCATTGGATACGTGATGAAGAATATATTGAAGCCAATGATGACAGAGTCAAAAGAGTAATAGATAGTTGGCGTGGGCAACGTCCTACCTTACATTATTCTTACAGTAGAGATGAAGCACTTGCTCCGGCTGACTTGGGAAATAGAATGCATACTGAAATGCATAACATTAAAGATTTGTTAGCAAAAGGTTGTAAAAAACAAAAACTAAGAGCTCATAGTGATTTGTATCCAAACAAAAAAGCAAATGATTGGGCATTGAGCTTTAATGAAAATTTTGATATACAAGCAGAATCAAAAGGTAAAAATGTTGCATCTGAGCAACTATACCTACAATCAATTAAAAAAGAAGAGGCTGTAGCATAATGTCAAAAGGCTATCTTGCAATAGTACAAAATAGTAAACATGATTACTTACGTATGTCTTATGCGTTAGCATTGAGCATAGCTAGTTCTCAAAAGTCAGTACGTAAAATGTCTATTGCTGTAGATAAAAATGTTATTATTCCAGACAAGTACAAAGCCATATTTGATAATATAATTGACATTCCTTTTAATGATGATGCAGAACTAGAAGAATGGAAAGTACATAACAAATGGAAATATTATCATATGACACCTTATGATGATACTGTTATATTAGATGCTGATATGCTGTTTACATCTGATGTAGGACATTGGTGGGAGCATTTGACACAAAGAGAAATGACTGCACCTGCAGATGTTTATTCATATAGAAATGAAAAAATAATTGATCGAAATTATAGACAAACATTTATTGCAAACAAATTACCAAATGTATATACAGCATTTTTTCACTTTAATAAAAACAGCGATATGACAGAAGAGTTTTTTAAACTAGTAGAATATATTTTTAGATATTATGATACATTCAAACAAGATTTTTTAGTGCCGCCCAGACAGGCGTGGACGAGTGCTGATGTAATATATGCAATGGCGATTAGAATATTAGGAATAGAAGAAAATGTTATTAATAACAACATGACTTATCCAACATTTACACATATGAAAACTAAACTACAAGATTGGCCACATGGATGGAGTGAGAGCTGGACCAAACATATACACACAGATTTTAACAATGATTGTCAATTAAAAGTTGGTAACTATGTTCAAAAATTGCCTTTCCATTATCATGATAAAGATTTTTTAACTGATAAAATTATTGCGAAGTTGGAAAGGAAACTGGGAATATAATGAAAAAAGATATGACAAGATATATAAGATTTGATCTGGAAACTAGAAACATCTTGGGTATTGATCGTAACAAACCTACTCTTTCTAGCAATTACTTTGAAGTACAATACGGCGATGTAGAGCAGTTTATTACCGGCGATCAGAATGTAGCAAACTATTATATTGAGAAGGATCGCAATCAGAGTAAATATTATATAAAGCTAAAAAGGATTGATATTGCTATTGGATTGATTGACGATAGACTATACAAAATACCATCAAAGAAAAATGGTGATATTCAATTAATCAATAATGTAACAACACAAACTTTGACTTTAGCATTTGATAAAGATTTTAGAAATTACTTACTAAAGAAATATGATATAACAGAAAAAACAAATATGGAAAATATTAATATTGAAGGCACACAGTTTTTAGAGTTTATTTTATGTTATGATGACGATCCACATAACAGAATATCTTACGTAAGATTTCCAACAATACAATTAATGTTAAATGAAAAATTAGAAATAAAATATGAAACAAAACATAAAAATCTTTGTGTTTTTACCAAAAGAATTTATGATGATTATGCATACGGAGAACAACTATGAGTAAAATAATTGATGTAACTGATATTGATATTTTTTATATCAGTTTTGATGAGCCTAACATGGAAGAAAATTGGGCTGACTTAAAATCAAAATGTCCATGGGCTAAACGTGTACATGGAGTACTAGGATCAGATGCGGCACACAAAGAATGTGCTAGACAAAGTGAAACAGATAGATTTATTTCTGTTGACGGAGATAACATTGTGGATCCAAAATTCTTTGATCAAGTAATTGACTTTAGCGAAGCTGATGTTAATTTAGAAAAATCAGTTATTAGTTGGTGCGGAAAAAACAATATCAATGGATTAGTATATGGTAATGGCGGATTAAAATGTTGGCCTGTACAATACGTATTAGATATGAAGACACACGAAATTGCCGAAGAAGAAAGATCAAAAGTTGATTTTTGTTGGGACTTGAATTATATTCAATTCAATGAAGCATTCAGTCATGTAATGAACAACGACACACCATATCAGGCTTACAGAGCAGGATTTAGAGAAGGTGTTAAAATGTCATTAGATAGAGGAATAAAAGTTGATCCAGATAACTTTGAAAAAAGTTTACATGATAAAAACTATCACAGACTTTTAGTTTGGTGTAATATTGGTAGAGATATTGAAAACGGATTATGGGCTATGTATGGAACAAGATTAGGTTGTTACCTGACAAATTTAGATCCAAGTTTTGATTTTGTTAATGTTGCTGATTTTAAATGGCACACAGAATATTGGACTAACGAAATTATGCCAAAGTTTGCGAGTGCAGATGACTATGATGAATATGATATCAAAACAAAGTATCGTTGGAATAGAGAAGCACTTGAAAAAGAAACTGAAAGATTGGGTGTAGAGTTAAACAAAAAACTTAATATACCAGTGTCTGAGTTCAATGCAGAAGGATCAAAATTCTTTAAGAAAGTATATTGGAATCCACCTAGAATGGGTAATCTAGTTACTGAAAAAGATTCAGAAGGTAGAATAAAATACAAAACAATTTAAATGACAGATGAAGTTATCAAAATCAAACAAACTAGGGATCAGCTCAATGCTGTATCTCCCTCGTTTTGTCTAGCCAAATGGTATCAATCTACGATACATTTACAATACGGACATACGCATAGCTGTCATCACCCAAGAACACACCAAGTACCTTTGGATGAATTAAAAACAAATCCTAGTGCTTTACACAATACAGAATATAAAAAATCGCAAAGAGAATTAATGTTAAAAGGAGTAAGACCTCCTGAATGTCAATATTGTTGGAACGTAGAAGACTTGGGTCCGGAACATTATAGTGATAGAAGTTCTAAATCACATGAACCATGGTCTAAACCTCTTTTACAAGAAACTGCAAAGATGGTTGGTGTAGAAAATGTCAATCCAACTTATGTTGAAGTTAGTTTTTCAAATGTTTGTAATTTAAAATGTGCTTACTGTAGTCCTGCATTCAGCAGTTCATGGATGGAAGAAATTCAATCTGAAGGAGCATATCCTACAAGCGACAAGTTTAACAATCTGTCTTGGTTACGACAACAAGGCAAATTACCGATTCCTCATCGTGAACATAATCCTTATGTTGACGCTTTTTGGAAATGGTTCCCTGACCTGTATAAGACCCTCCAGGTATTTAGAATTACAGGCGGGGAGCCTCTTTTATCCAAAGATACTTTTAAAGTACTAGACTATGTTAACAATAATCCTAGACCAGAATTAGAGTTAAGCATTAATTCAAATGGATGTGTACCGGACAAATTATTTGATCAGTACATTGAAAAAATGAAACGTATTACACTAGATGGCAAAATTGGATTAACTAGATTATATACCAGTGTTGATACATTTGGTGAACAAGCAGAATACATTAGAGATGGATTAGATTTTAATCAATGGTATGACAATATGTGTCGTGTGTTAACAGAATTACCAAAAACAAAAATAACTATTATGTGTACAACAGGATTGTTGTCAATGCCAAGAATACATAAATTATTGGATATGATACACCCGTTAAAAAGAGAATTTTATACAGAGGATCGTAAGGTACCTATAACAATTGATACAGCTATTCTAAGGCACCCTGCTTACCTTAGTGCGTCAATACTACCAAAAGAATACAGTAAGCTGTTAGACCCTGCTATAGCTGTTATGCAAGACAACGCAGAAACACATAGCAATCCATATAAAGGATTTTTTGATTTTGAATTAGCGAAGTTAGAAAGATTTAAATCATATGCAGAATCAGATCCAAATGAAGCAGAACAAATTAACTTGAAAACAACAAGAAATGATTTTGTCAAATACATTAATGAATATGACAGAAGAAGAGGAAAAGATTTTACCAAAGTGTTTCCTGAACTAGAGGAGTTTTATAAATCATGCGTTGCTTAATACTATTAATGATGTTACCATTGTTGGCATCGTGCGGAAATATTATTGCCGTAGGATCAGCAGGATCACAAGGAGCATCAACTTACAAAACAATAAGTTATGCAAAAACAGGAATTGACGTTCTTTCTTATCATGAAACAGGACAGACGACAACAGATAAAGTATTATCAAAAGCTATTGGCAAAGACTGTGTAATATTTAGAGTGCTAGATGGAGAACAAGTTTGCCAACAAACTAATAACAAAAAGGAAAAACAATAATGAAAATAAACTTTACAAATGAAATGAATAACCTACCTACAAGTTGTGAAATTCATTTTCTATATAAACAAAAAGGTGAACATCATCTTACAGAATCAGCAAAGAAAGTTGACGAATTAACTAACGGTTTAGTTACTAAAACTATTACTAAAAACAATTACAAAGGTAAATTTGGCACAGGCTTCTTTATTACTACTGACTCTTTGCATGGCGACGAAGCATTGATTGTTAGTATAGCAAGTTTAACAGACTTCAATGAACTTAAAGCAAAACAAATAGGATCAGCAATTTATTCTATGTTACAAGATAGAGGTACAACAGGTGATGTATCAATTTTTGCAGATGAAACAATTGAAAAAAATATGGCATCGCAAATTGCTTTTGGATTATTACTAAAGCAATATAGATTTAACAAATATTTTACAGGTGAAAAAATTAAAACTGAAAATGTTTTTAATGCACATATCAAAGATAATTCAGACCAAAAAGAAGTATTTAAATCACTGGGTGCAATGGCCGAAAGTATTTCTTTTACTAAAGATTTAATTTCAGAACCTTCAAATGTATTATACCCTGAATCATATGCTAATCGTATTAAAGAATTAGAAAGTTTAGGATTAAAAGTTACTGTGTATGGAGAAAATGAATTAACAACAATGGGTGCAGGTGCATTATTGGCAGTAGGTCAAGGTAGTGCTAGAGAATCCAAAATGGTTGTTATGGAATGGAATGGTGCTGGTGATGACTCACAACCAATTGCAATAGTAGGTAAAGGTGTGTGTTTTGACACAGGTGGCTATTCTATTAAACCATCAAGAGGTTTAAAAGACATGAAGTATGACATGGGTGGATCAGCAGTAGTTGTTGGCACAATGATGTCATTGGCATTAAAAAAGACCAAAAAGAATGTTGTAGGTGTTGTAGGACTTGTTGAAAATATGGTTTCTAGTAACGCATACAAGCCAGGAGATGTAATTAATTCCATGAGTGGACAAACTATTGAAATTGATAACACAGATGCCGAAGGCAGAGTAGTACTTGCAGATTGTTTATGGTACACACAAGACAAATACAAGCCATCAGCCATGGTTAATCTAGCAACATTAACAGGTGCCATATCAATTGCACTAGGTGATAAAATCGCTGGATTATTTTCAAATGATGATGATTTAAGTAACGAATTACTTAAAGCAGGTGATACTTCAGGAGAAGATTTATGGCGTATGCCTTGTGACCCAATTGGTGAAAGATATGACGAGTATGTTGATTCATCTATTGCTGATATGCATAATGTTGGTAAAGGTGGTGAAGCAAGTTCAACAACAGCGGCACAGTTTTTACAAAGATTTGTAAATGACACACCATGGGCACACTTAGATATTGCAGGAGTAACTTGGAACGACAAAGGCTCTATGACAGCGTCAGGTGGTGCTACAGGTTGGGGAGTACAACTACTTAACAAGTGGATAGAAACAAAATAAATGTGGAACAAAAAAAGAATATTAAAAACTATCAGTTGGCAACTACTAGGTCTTTGTTGGTTTATGAGTTATGCTTTTGTTGTTGGTGGTGATCTGTGGTACACATTCGGATTATCATTGGCAAGTATACCAGCTGGTAGTATAATGTATTATGGCCATGAATGGCTATGGGAAAAAATTAAATGAAAAGTTACGTAATAAGAATTGATGTTGGAGATACTATCGAGGTGGGACGTTTTAGAAATGTCACAACAAAAATCAAAGACATCAAAAAAGATGCTAATGGACAGCCGGTAATTATTACTACAAATGGTACAAGAAAATTGTTATCATGTAGACTAAACAAACTGGCTCCAAAAGCTAAGGATAAACTTACAAAAAAATATGTACGTAAAACTAAGAAACCCAGAAAGGTTCTTGCAATAGAAAAAACATGAGATTTATATTAGGAACAATGGTGTTTTGGGCTGTGGTACTTTGGTTATTAGTAATGCTTACAGGATGTGGTTTTAAAACAAGAGTAAGTTGTCAAGTAGATGACAAAGCAGAAACACTAAAAGAAATAGGCGACAAGTGTTGGGAACAACCAGAAGTTGGAATAAAGAAAGAATTTTAAATGTTAGATAAAAAACCAAATGAATCATATCAGCAATGGAGAGATAGAGTTATTGATAAAATATCTCCTAGCTTCTGTGGTGCAAAATGGTATAATGCTACTATCTGGTTAAACTCAGGATCAACTGCAAGTTGTCATCACCCACCAGCACATAAAGTTCCTTTAGAAGAAGTTATCAAGAATTATAAAGCAATACACAATACCGAATACAAAAAGATGGTACGTAAACAAATGCTCGAAGGCGAACGTCCTAAAGAGTGTGATTACTGTTGGAAGGTAGAAGACTTAGGTAAAGATTATGTTTCAGATAGAACATATAAAAGTGTAATTTACAAAGAAGAAGATCTTAAACTTGCTGAAGCATTATATAATTGGCAAGAAGATGTTCCATTAAAAACTTTAGAAATTGCTTTTGATGCCAACTGTAATTTTGGTTGTAGTTATTGTAATGCAAGTTTTTCTACTCAATGGCAAAGCGATATTAAAAAAAATGGTGCTTATCAAAATTTAGTAAGTGATGGTGCAAGAGCATTCCAACAAGATGGATCCTGGGCAATGAAGTATGGAAAAAATAATAAAGACAATCCGTACATTGAAGCTTTCTTTAAATGGTGGGACGAAGAATTAAAAGATACATTAGAAGAATTAAGAGTTACAGGTGGTGAAGCAACTATGTCACAAGACTTTTGGAGACTAATTGATTGGTGGAATAAAAATCCTGATTGTAATGTAAGATTTAGTGTTAACACAAATCTAGGTGCTAAACCAGAACTCATGCAAAGATTAGTTGATGCTACACATAACTTTAAGCAGTTTGATTTATATACCAGTAATGAAGCATATGGTATACAAGCAGAATATATTAGAGATGGTATGGTATGGAATACATGGTTAGCAAATATACATAAGTTTTTACAAGAAGGTAATGTACGTGAGTTCCATATGATGATGACTATCAATGCATTATCACTTTTTAGTATCACAGAATTTATGGACGAGATGGTTAGTTTAAAAGAAACATATGGAAAGCATTTTCCTACTATGAGTTTTAATATATTAAGATTTCCAAGTTTTCAAAGTATCGTAACATTGCCTAATCACATTAGGAATGAACGAGCAGATGCTTTAGAAAAATGGATTGAAGACAATCACAAAAATCCATTAGTACATGACATGGAAATTGATGGTATCAAACGATTAATAGAATACACACGAACTATGGAAACTGGACACAGTAATACATCAAGTGAGATATCTAGATGGAGAGACTTTAAAACTTTTTATACACAATATGATAATAGAAGAGGAAAAGATTTTATAGAAACATTTAAGCACAAAGAGTTGCAAAAATGGTTCGTTAGTATTCCGGAAACTGAAGTTAAAGCTGTAGGATTATTTGATGGTGATGCTACCAAAGGATCATTACATAAACAAGAATTAGAACAAAGAGCTAAAAAAGAAGGCTGGGTTATAAAGCCACAAGGAGCCAATCCAGGGAGTCAAGAATACATTGACACTAAAGACAATGAGTAAACAAGGACAAACAATATGACACTAGTAATTGGTGGCTGTAGTTTTACATATAATAACGAAATGACTTGGGCAGGCAAAGTTGCTGAACACCATGATGTGTTTAATGTAGCCTCGTGTGCCGCGGGCAATGATTATATCGCTAGGAGTGTGATACACGAAGCAAACAAACATCAAAACCCTATTGTTGTTTGTCAATGGTCGGGAATACACAGAAAAAGTTATTACATCGATGAACAGCACGTTTTGTATAATGATTTTAAAAAATCAGAATGGCCAGACTGGGCAGGTGATTACAGTGACATAGATACTGATGCTGTTACCAAAGATGACTTTTGGATTAAAACAGGCGGTAATAATATAGCACACAAAGGATCGTCAGATGTTATACACAATCATTTTGTTAAGCCTTACGCAAAATATTTCTATTCAGATGAACAAGCATTAGTTGAATCACTTGAAAATATATTGAGAGTTCAATACTATTGTCAACAAAGAGGTATTCGATTTATAATGTTTTGGTGGAAGACTGAGATTGAAAATTACAAATTAGGTAGATTTAGTAAGCCTTTATACGATCAAATATTTAGAACTACAGGACAATGGCTTCCGCACTTGGGCGACTGGTGTGTAGAATATACAGATTTAAAACAAGAAGATTTGGATAATGGTTATCATCCAACGAAAGTTCAGCATGATCAATTTGCGGAAAGGGTGGTATTACCAAGTGTTGGTTAAAAAAGTATATCCAGGAGATTATCAACCAATGGAATCTGTTTCTAGATTCTTACCTGATGTTGAATATATTACTGAAGAGCCAAAAGACGGCACACCGTTTTGGTATGAATTAGCATTTGTTGGTTCTAACATAGATGACTTTTGGGAATATGATGTACAAGGTAATAGAATGAAAGATATGTTACCTTACTTGCAAAGCGGCCAAGCAAAACTGGCCATTTGTTATATGAGAGAGTTTCCTTTTTTACATAACGAGTGGGTGCAGATGCAATCTAAAATTGGTATTGACGCTTGTAACAAATATGATGTTAAGCCATGGCAAATATATTATTTTTATGGAAATGATCCATCACATTTAATAGAATTGCACAAAAGAAGAATTAATGTAATACACATTCCTTATTTTGAAATAGATTTTATACACAGATACATCAATGGCGAAATAGATGTTTGTGTACCTTATGAAGTTGTACATAAAAAACCACAACGTCCTTTTTTAGATATGAATGGCAAACCTCACAAGTATATGAGATTAAGACACGTGGTACATTTATGGAACAAAAGATTAATTGATAAGGGAATTATCAATCTGTATAAAACAGAAGAAGATATGCGTCTATGGAGCAAAGACCAATATTATGAATTGGTAAAAGATATTATCAATGAAAAAGATTGGGAGAAATTTTGGAAGTGGTGGCCTCACTCACATGATGCAAAAGAGAACATAGATAAAAAAGTTATGTTTGGAAAACACCACCCGGGCTATCCCTATGATAAAAAATTGTTTATGGATACGTACATGAGTTTGGTTAGCGAGACACATAGTGGTCATTGCCACCCTTATGTTACTAGCAACGGAACGTGTAACGATCAATTCTTTTTAAGTGAAAAATTAGTTAAAGCAATAGGAAATGGTCATCCTTTTGTTGTACTGGCAACACAAAATTATCTAAAACAATTAACCGAATATGGTTATAAAACTTTTAGTCCTTACATCGATGAATCGTATGATCAAGAACCACAACCAGAATTAAGAATGGTAAAAGCAATAGATAGTATAGAAAAAATTTGTAAAGACGGTGTACCTGTTAGCTGTTTGGAAATTGCTTTACACAATCAAGAAACACTTAAAAATAGGTACGGTGGAGTAATAAAAGAATTAGTAAAAATAGTTAACGAGAAATAATATGTCAGCAATATATAATGATTATCCTTACTGGAGATATACTTTAAGTGAATTAGGTGAAAGACAAGGACTGTTTAGTAATAGCCCAATACCTAATATTAAATCACAAGCTGAACAGTATCACAAAATAAAAGGATATGGTGAGAGTTGTAAATTTATTATTGATGAACCAGTTGAAGCAGATATACCAGGACCTGAATCAACCGAAGGATTAACAGTTTTTGAAAAGTTACATAAGTTATTAGATACATATAAAATTTCTGCAGAAGACGTGCATATGATTTCTCCTGCTGTTAATTTTGAAGAATTATATACAAGTTGGTGTGACGATCATAATCAACAACAGTTTATTGGCAACCGTCATGTGTATCCTTTTTATTTTTTAACTGAGCAAAGAAAATACGAATATGTAAGAAATTTTAACTATGCTAGAAATAAAAATCTTATAAGTTTAAATGGAGCAGTTAAACCAAAGAGATTAAAATTTATAAAATTTTGTAAGAATCATAATTTAATGAACAACTATATTAGTCTTGTTGCAAACTATAATACAACAGATGAAAAAGTGACACCTATTGAACTAGATGTTGATGCAAACACATTATCAAAAAATGATAAAGCAGTTCCTTTAAAATTAATGGAAGACTCGTGGTTAAATGTCATTAATGAAACTCACGAAGATAAAACTGTTTTCTTTACTGAAAAAACTTGGAAGCCTATATTAAATCTACAACTATTTTTATATTATGGAGTAGGTAACCCTCAAGCATACTATAATGCATTACGATCATATGGATTTGAACTATACGATGAAATACTAGATTATAGCAATAGCACAGAACACGAGTTATTTAAATTTTGTCAATTATATCCGCACCAATGGGGATACAAAATTGATAAAGTAAAAGACAAAATGTTATACAATCAAAACCTTGCTTTAAACACAAACTGGAAAGAATTATTTTATGACAAAGAATATAATAGTATCTGGGGATAGTTTTACAGCACATTTAGTTGAACCAAATATAGCTTGGCCACAACATTTAGATCCTAAACACAATATTATCAATTGTTCAGAAATGGCCAGTGGTAATGCTTTAATATCTAGAAACACAATACATAAAATCTTAACAACAAAAAATATTGATGCTGTTATTATCGGCTGGAGTGATCCAAATAGATTTGAATTGTTTTTTAACGAAGAGGAAAATTTAGATTATGCTAGAATAAAAAATCATTTCAAAGATAGAGGAGGTTTAACAAATCAAATATTAACCAACAAGTGGCATCCAGGACAATCAAGTTCATGGTTAAAGAGCGGCGGAAACTATGGAGGTTGGGACTTTGAATCTGAACAAGTAAACAAATTAATTAACAACTATTTCAAAAAGCATCACAACAAAGAGTTTCAGTATGTACAAACAATAGAAAGTATATTAAGAGTACAATGGTTATGTAAATTGAAAAATATAAAACTACTAAATTTTAAAGCATTTGGACATGACCTTTTTGATGTATCATATGAGAATGCAAAACATTTAATTGCTGATATTGATCGTAACACATGGTGGAGGCCTGAGCCAAAAATATTATTCAAAGGATTGCGTGAATGGTGTGTTGACAAAGGTTATAAAGATTTTCCAGGAAGTCATCCTGTGACAGAAGCACAAAAACAATTTGCTGATGAAGTAATTAGTCCATGGATTGACAATGGTTAAAGTATTTAGACACCCAGAATACTATTACGAATTAGAGTCTGCTACTAGATTTGCTGATGTCCAATATGTTGATAATATGGATAGTGCTGACTATATTGCTATTGCTAGTTCGCACAATAAACCTGTTTTTAAGGGCCTTACAAAGCCTGTCTTATACTCTTATATACGTGAACACCCATATACACATGACCAGTACTTACAGACGCAGTTTGACAGCTTAAACCCCTCTTTAAACGTCAAGATATATTCAATTAGTTCATTTGATAAGTTTGCACCAAATAAAGAGAATATTATATTTGATAATTTTGAGTTGGATTGTTATAAACGTTTGTTTGTTGATAAAGAGTGCGAAGTGATTGGAAGTAATCTGTCTAGCCCTCAATTTTTATTTCTAGGAGGCAAACCAGAAAAAGCAAATAGAAAACCTTTATTGGATTTGCTTTTATCCAATCCAACTATCAAAAATAAATTAACATGGAGTATGTTTGGAGTTAATGAAAGTCCAGACAAAATAGAAAGAGATAGTAATCATTATCTTGGGTATCCTTACGATCCAATGCTTTACAAGATGACCAACATTAGTATTATTGCTGAAACTCATTATAGTGATAACCAAGAGTTTCATCCAACTGAAAAAATTTATAGAGCTATTGCAAATATGCATCCATTTATAGTTGCGTCAACACCATACTTTCTTACAAAGTTGCATCAAAAAGGATATAAAACTTTTAACACATTGTTTGATGAATTTTATGATATGGAAAAAAATCATAGCAAAAGGTTATTAACATTAGTATCAGCAATTAAACAAATATGTAACAGTGATTTGTTATGGGGTGATTTTAAAAATATCTGTACACACAACTTAAATACACTAAAAGAAAACTCGTTGAATACTAGAAAAAGAATTATTGAAAGTTTATGAAAATATTAACATCAGGCTGTAGCTTTACTCACGCACCAAACAGTTGGGCAAACCATCTTAGACAAGATTATGAAATAGATAATGTTGCAGAAGGTGGTGCTGGTAATGAAATGAATATTAGAAATGCTATGATTAATATTCACAAAAAAGAGTATACACATTGTATTACACAGATAACTGGCATTAATAGATTTGAAGTTGTAGTAGAGAAACACATTGACACAGATAATAATTTTTTAATTGCAAATAAAAACTACACCTGGATTAAAAGTACAGGTGACCAAGAGTGGTGGTTAAGACAAATAGAAAAAAGCGAATTAGGATTTACAAATATAAAATTAGTAAGTGATGCATTAGATGGGTACCTTAAATATTGTTATTCAGACAATCAACAAATATTAAAAACATTAATGTCTATTGTTAATCTTCAAACTTTATGCAAACAAAAACGAATTAAACAACTGTATTTTTGTTGGAAGAATGAGTTTGATCAATATATGGAAACAATAGCTCAGTCCAGTGAACTTACTGCATGGTGGGATCAAATAGACTGGTCTATGTTTTGGTTTCATAATAGATATGACGGATTAAGCGAATGGGGTATAGATAACAGATTTGCTGGTGCGTTAGATGAAGACCATACAAATAAACCACCAAAAGGTTGGTTAATGATTGACGGCAAAAAAAGTATGATAGGACATCCATC
>Ga0181409_1000267_pt1 | contig 20917 bp, 34 predicted proteins | sample 32SPOviralmetaG_FD_130138 | JGI IMG/M metagenome (GOLD analysis project Ga0181409, IMG submission 130138) | Marine viral communities from the oligotrophic San Pedro Time Series (SPOT) site, San Pedro Channel, CA, USA - 32 SPOT_SRF_2012-05-30 | ecosystem: Environmental > Aquatic > Marine > Strait... | reverse complement strand
CTTGACATTAATTGATGACTGTGGTATTATTACAACATGAGATATTCACTTACAATATTCAAGAACACATTTGACAACCAGACCCATCGGGGAATGGAGGTTGAGTCGTGGGAGAAATTTGAAGAACTATTATATCATATGTATGATATGGAGGGTAAAAAAGGTGGTAGAAATTCTTCTGTTCTTATTAGTCCTGCTCGTTATTTTCCCGATACTACGAGGAGCAATAAGAATGTTGATTTATGGGGTGGTTGGTCTGCTCTTGATGTCGATGATTATGATGTATGTACTGATCCCAATCGCAGTCCTGTGGAGTGCCTAAAGGAACAGTTACACGAAGCATTCGGTAGTTTTCACTATGTGTGCTACAACACCGCATCATCTAAAGCAGACAAACCTAAGTTCAGACTGGTCTTTCCTTTGACCCGACAGGTGGACAGCAAAGACCTTCCGCACTTCTGGTTCTCTATGAACAAGCAGTTTGATGGACTGGGTGACAAGCAGACCAAGGACATTTCACGGATGTACTATGTCCCCGCACAGTATCCAGACGCATACAGTTTCATCTTTACCAATCAGGGTGTACATCTTGACCCTGATATGTTGATGGATAAACATTCGTATGTAGAACCCACTGGTAAGACATTCATGGAGAGACTGCCACCTGAGTTACAACAGGCAGTCATCCAACATCGTAAGGACGCACTAGAGGCAACCGACATCACATGGAGTGGTTATCGGGACTGTCCGTTCTTCCCAAAACGAATGGCAGTGGAGTATCAGACAATCAGTGAGACTGGTTGGTACAGTAAGATGTATTCCATAATGATTGCGACTGCGGGTAATGCGTACAAGAGAGGTTATCCTATCTCTGCTATGCAGATCGCACAGATGTGTTCGGAGTTGGATATTGAGACTGGTAACTGGTATAAGAATCGTCCCTTGGATAAGGAAGCAGACCGTGCCCTAGAATACATTTATCGCAATGGATAATAAATGTCTATATAGTGTACCAACTACGGAGTAAGTAATGAGAATTTTAATCACTGGTGCGGCAGGGTTCATTGGTTCGCATCTCGCAGACAGTCTATTAGAAGATGGGTTTGAAGTGTTTGGACTAGACAACTTCAATGACTATTATGACCCTCATCTGAAATATGACAGGGTCGAGTACTTTGGTCACGAAGTCTATAATTGTGATCTCAAGAACTTTGATGACTTGGATGTCATGTTCGGAAAGATAGAACCCGATGTTGTAATCCATCTTGCCGCAAGAGCAGGGGTAAGGGATTCCTACGGTAAAGAGAAACTCTATCACCAAGACAATATTGATGCCACACAGAATCTCATTCAAGTGTGTAAGATGTATAATGTGTTGAAGATTGTGTATGCCTCTACTAGTTCGGTCTATGGTGGTACACCTATTCCAGAGACAGGTTGGGTAGAGGACGAGGTTACTGGTCACCAGTTGAACCCATATGCGTACACCAAGTACTGTAACGAATGTCAGTTCAAGATCAGTGGACTCAACAATGTGGGTCTACGATTCTTCACTGTGTACGGCCCTTGGGGTAGACCAGACATGGCACTGTATCAGTTCACTGATGCTATCTGCCATGACGAACCTATCCAAGCATTTAACTATGGCAACATGAAACGAGACTTCACCTATATCGGTGACATCGTTGAAGGAATCAAGATTGCTTTGTTTGCTAATCTACCTACCAATGAGATTTACAATATAGGTAGAGGCAAGCAAGTAGACCTTATGCATTTTATTTCACGCATAGGTAAGGAAGTTGGAAAGGAACCAGAAGTTATTCTGGCACCTAGACATCCTGCTGATACTCTAGAGACTTGGAGTAACACAGGTAAATTGAGAGAATTGGGGTATAAACCCAAAGTGAATATCGAGCAGGGTGTAGAAGCATTTGTTCGATGGTTTAAAGAGTACTATGGATATAAAGGATAAAATATGAACGAAGAAGAAAACACAGAAGAGTTCGATGGTATTGAACTTGATGAAAATGGTGAAATGCCTAAGTTAAGAATGGGTATTGTTGGGCATGGATTTGTAGGGGGTGCGGTGGACTACGCATTCACTCACAAAGACATTGCGAAATTTTATGTAGACCCCAAACACGGTACTACCATTGATGATCTATTGGATTGGCAACCACACATAACATTTGTTTGTGCTCCGACTCCAATGTCTGATAGTGGGTTTGTGGATGCGTCTATTGTAGAAGATGCTGTATTGAAACTCTTGGAGCATACCGAGGGTGGTGTTGTTGTCAAATCAACAATCACACCAGATATTGTGGATCGTCTGTATTCGTCTGTGTTTGAAGATGACATGAAACGATTGACTATCAACCCTGAGTTCCTGACCGAGTCAAATGCCAAGGAGCAGTTTGTGATGGCACCTTATCATGTGATCGGTGGTCATCCTCATGCCTGTCAGGGATTGGCACAACTCTACGAGGTGTACAGTCTGTGTACTGCCAAAGAGTTTCTATTCTGTAGTGGTGTAGAGGCATCATTCATTAAGTATGGTGTAAACTCATATCTCGCAACCAAGGTGACCTTCTTCAACCAACTATACGATGCCATTGACAAGTTTGGTAGCAACTTTCCGACAGTGGTCAATGCTATTGGTAGAGACTCTCGAATTGGTTTGGGTCATACTCGTGTACCGGGATATGATGGTAAACGTGGATTCGGTGGTGCGTGTTTCCCCAAAGACTGTAAGGCATTTACTTTATTCGATAAGGACTTGACTTTAATTGATAAGTGTGTTAATATTAACAACAGTTATAGAAAACAATATGAACTAGATGAACGTGAGGAGTCAAATAATGTCAAGTATGATGGACAAACTAAAGAAGAACAGCAAGATCAAGACAACGGAGATTCTGTCTGATAGCAAGTTCTTTAACGAGAAAGATATGGTGCCAACCGATGTTCCGATGGTGAATGTCGCATTGGCAGGAAGTATTGACGGTGGTGTCACACCGGGACTAACAGTCCTAGCAGGGCCGAGCAAGCACTTCAAGACATCTTTCGCACTGCTTATGGCAGGTGCGTATTTGAAGTCTAAGAAGGATGCTGTAATGTTGTTCTATGATAGTGAGTTTGGTAGTCCCCAATCTTACTTTGAGCAGTTCGGTATTGACACATCACGGGTGTTACACACCCCCATTGCCAATGTCGAGGAACTCAAGTTCGACTTAATTGCACAACTTGAGAACATCGACAGAAAAGATGATGTAATAATTGTCATTGATTCAATTGGTAACCTTGCATCCAAGAAAGAGTTAGAGGATGCGATTAACGAGAAGTCGGTGGCAGATATGTCCCGTGCTAAAGCATTGAAGGGTCTCTTTAGGATGTGTACTCCATATCTGACTATGAAGAATATCCCTATGCTTGCCGTCAACCACACTTATAAGGAAATAGGATTATTCCCCAAAGACATCGTAGGTGGTGGTACTGGTATTTACTACAGTGCCGACAACATCTGGATTCTGGGTCGTAGACAGAACAAGACTGGTACAGAGGTAACAGGTTATGATTTCGTCATTAATGTCGAGAAGTCAAGGTATGTTAAAGAGAAGTCTAAGATACCTATCTCTGTTTCTTGGGAAGGTGGTGTTGAACGTAATAGTGGTCTGTTGGATGTTGCTCTTGCTGGCGGTTATGTTGCTAAACCTTCTAATGGATGGTATTGCCGAGTTGATCGAAGTGCTGGAGAGATGGTAGAGGGTAAGGTTCGAGAGAAGGATACTCTGAAGGATGAGTTCTGGGAACCTATCTGGAATGGTACGGACTTCAAAGACTTCCTACAGAAACAGTACTCTATTACCAAAAAATCACTTGTATCAATGGACGATATTGTCAATGAATAATGATATAGAAACCAAGTTGAGTGAAAATGTCCATTATGAGATTATTCCATCCGAAGATAAACACGGGTGGAATATTCGTCTCTTAGAAGAGTTTCCTGAGACTGTCATTGCGTTTGATGTGATCGAACTGGTTGAGAACGAAGAACAGATTAGTTTTAATTTCGGAATTGTTTCAACACCAGACCCTGATTTGACAACAAATGACTTGACTTTACAAGAGTTTACTGGTAGAATACTTACTAGTTTACTGGAAGTTGCAGTTAGTGATGGTACCCTTGTCGCACAAGATAAGGAGACCAATGAGATAATGGCAACTGATGAGATGCACGAAGAAATGGAGTTATATAATGAAGAACATCAATCTGGAACAGACGATACTGAGGAATCTGTTAACCAATGACCCCTACATGCGAAAGGTCGGTGCGTTTCTTACGCCCGACTATTTCCAAGGTGTCTACAAAGGACTGTTTAAAGAAGTAACAAAGTTTGTTGCCAAGTATAACAAACTACCTTCCCTAGAAGCATTCAAGATTGAGATGGACGAGAGTGCATCTGAGATGGGTGATGAGAACTATCGTGGAGCAAATGAACTGCTCCATGATTTGTTCACACCAGAACCTGAGAATCTTGAGTGGTTAATTGAACGCACCGAGAAGTGGTGTCAAGACCGTGCTGTTTTCAATGCGGTGATGGAGTCTATCTCTATCATTGATGGCAAACACGCAACCCTACACAAGAACGCAATCCCTGATGTACTATCTAAGGCATTGGGTGTTACCTTTGATACAAACATCGGTCACGACTATCTGGAGAATGTGGAGGGTCGTTATGACTTCTATCACGAGCAAGAAGAACGCATCTCATTTGACCTTGATATGTTCAACCAGATCACCAAGGGTGGTCTCACCAACAAATCACTGAACATTGCCCTTGCGGGTACTGGTGTTGGTAAGTCTCTGTTCATGTGTCATATGGCGGCATCTGCTCTATCGCAGGGTAGGAACGCACTGTACATTACTATGGAAATGGCAGAAGAGAGAATCGCAGAACGGATTGATGCGAACTTACTTAATGTTGATATCAGTCAGTTGGAACATCTATCTAAGGATATGTTCACCGACAAGGTATCGCAGATCGCCGCAAAGACCCAAGGTAAACTGATCATCAAGGAGTATCCTACTGGTCAAGCAAATACCTCACACTTCCGAGCACTGTTGAATGAGATGAAGTTGAAGAAGAACTTTATCCCTGAGATTATCTTTGTTGATTATCTGAACATCTGTGCGTCTGCCAGAATGAAGGGTATGGGTGGTGCTATCAACTCTTACTCTTACATCAAGAGTATTGCCGAGGAACTGCGTGGACTTGCGGTTGAGTTCAATGTGCCTATTATGTCTGCGACACAGACTACCCGATCTGGTTATGGTAATGATGATGTTGGTCTGGAGGATACTTCTGAGTCGTTCGGTCTACCTGCTACTGCTGACCTGATGTTTGCGTTGATCACTAATGATGAACTAAATAACCTTGGTAAGATCATGGTTAAGCAGTTGAAGAATCGTTACAACGATGCGACTGGAGCAAACCAGAAGTTCACCATCAAAGTTGATCGTAGTAAGATGCGACTGACCGATGATGATGACGAGGAGATGATACCTAGTGCTGACCCTGACAAGGGATGGGACGATAAACCAGTCTTTGATAACAGTTCGTCTGGTCAGAGAATGAAAGCAGAAAACTTTAAAAACTTTAGGATGTAATATGGAATTGTACTGGGGATGGCCCGTTGTCACTACTGTACTAATGTTTTGTTCTTTCTGGTTTGGAAAGATACAGGGATTTGTGGATGGTGAGGACGAGGGACGAGACGAAGGAATCGATCTTGGAAGTAAGGCAACTGCGAGAGTAGTAATGCAGTATATGCGAGAAAAGTACGAGTTGACGATCAGTGATGTTGAAATTGAAGAAGTTGTTGATGGGATAAATATAACGCACCATGAATATGAGGTAATAGAAGATGAGTAAAGAAATAGTTGATATGTATCGTAGTGTAATGGACTTGAGGTTTAACCCACTGAGGTTTATTCCTGACCCTGTCCTACAGGGTTACCTGTTGATGGCACTGTTTGTTATGTGGTCTGCCTTTTTTGGGTTGATTGCCATATACTATATGGGGTTTGTTGGATATAGTATCCCTGTATCAATTGGTGTTCATATGGCATTGATCGTACCCACAATCATAACCAATGCGGTATTCCTAGATGCGGAGAAAAAAAATAAATGAGTAGTGTACAACTAATTGCATTGAGCAAACCAAACGCAACAACTGACTGTCATACTGCGGCAGAATTGATTGCCTATACCGCACGAGTTAGTAATCCTACTAATCAGTCAAACAAGGAGACCGCACCAAAACTGTTGCGTTACCTGATGCGTGAGAATCACTGGTCACCATTTGAGATGGTTCATATGACAATGGAGATCAAGACTACTCGTGATATCGCACGGCAGATTCTCCGTCATCGTTCGTTTTCATTCCAAGAGTTCTCCCAACGGTATGCGGTGAGTGAGAACATTAATGTGGTTCGTGAGACCCGAACCCAAGATGAGAAGAACCGACAGAACTCTATTGTGACCGATGACCAACATCTCAAGGACGAATGGTTCCGATCTCAAGCAAGGGTTCGTAACTATGCTAAGAAGGAATACGAAGGTGCGTTGAAGTTAGGTATCGCAAAGGAACAGGCACGAGCATTGTTACCCGAAGGTCTGACCGAGACAACCTTGTATATGGCAGGTAGTCTACGCAGTTGGATTCACTACTGTGACCTGAGACGAGCAAATGGCACACAGAAGGAGCATATGATCGTGGCAGACCAGTGTTGGGATGTTATTGGTCAACACTTCCCTGACATAGTTAAGGCACTTGATGAGTGAGATAACGATTCGCAATAAGGACTTTCTGAAACTTCTTGACGATACTGTTGAGAGGTTTCTGGTTCATCGTGAACTGATGACTGAGTTGTCGGCAAACGAGGGTGGAGTTGCTATCGGACGAGGTAAGTACTATTGCGAACCACAGCACCTTCAAGAGATGATTGAGAAGGGTGCTGACCATATCGGGTTTCCCGAACACGCATATGGGTTTCAAGTGTCCCACGGAGCAAAGTCTCATCCTGAGATATTTGAACCATTGAAGATGTTGACTAAGAGTGAACTGGTTCATATGTTTGGTGCCAAGGGTAACTCCCTGACATCCTACTATCCTCCCAATGGGTATGTGGGTTGGCACACGAACTGGAACGCACATGGTTACCAGATAATTATCACTTGGTCAGAAGACGGTGATGGTCACTTCTCTTATTATGATAAAGAGAAGGATGAGATTATCACAGAGAAAGATGTTAAGGGGTGGCAAGCAAGGTGGTATCGGTTTGGTCGTGTAGACGAACCCGAACATCATTGTTGGCATACTGCTTGGACTAACTGTCCGAGGTTTACCCTTGCGTTCAAGTTTCCCTATGGGGAATATAGTGAGAGGGAAGACCAAGCACTCGAAGCAATCCAAGACCTGATTTATGAAATGGAAACAAGTACTTGACTTTTACCCATAGGGGTGATATACTGTACAATTATATAACTTTAACTGAGAGAGAAAATCGTGAAAGGAACAACAAAAAATAATATTGACTACAAGTATGCCGAAGACAAGGCAATGACCGAACTAATGGATTACATTGACGGAACCTATGGAGAACACTACTCCAAGAATAGGTTTCAAGCAACTGAGTTTATTATTGATGGTGGTCATGGTGATGGTTTCTGTATCGGTAACATTATGAAGTACGCACAACGGTATGGTAACAAGAATGGTTACAATCGTGCTGACTTGATGAAGGTGTTACACTACGCAATCATCCAACTTCATGTACATGATGTGAATGGTAGGTAATTATGTTAGAGTTATTTTATCAGTTCATAGGGTTGTGTGTCGTTTTAACTGGGTTTGCGATTCTATGGGTCGGTGCCCATGTACAGGAAGAGCAGATAAAGGGGGAGAGAATCCCCCTCCCTTGGGAGAAGGGTGGGTGGATGAATCGTGCCAAACGAAAGATATTTGATAAGTCTGATATTAAATATCGAGATGGTGATAATACTTAAAATAATCCTTGACAAACCTTGTTCGTTCGTGCTATAATACTTGTATTGAGAATGAGGAGTGATTATGAATATTATTGAATATACCACTGATGTGAATGCTGACAGGACTTCCCGTCAAAGCACTACCAACACCACCTATGACAATTTAGTATCTATTCTGGGTGAACCAACCTATGTAGATATGGGTCGTCACGAGAAAGTCAACTGTGAATGGTCTATGAAGGTTGAGTACCAAAACCCACTGTCTGATGACCCCACTGATACTAAGACCGAGATCGTCACCATCTACAACTGGTGTACTGGTAGTATCCCCTATACACTTTACCCTTGGCACATTGGTGGTAAGTCACTGATTGCCGAAGAGTTAGTTAACACAATTATCCGTAATGAAATTTCACCGAAGGAGTGATTAATATGATGACACAAGAACAGTACGCACGATTATCGGGAGCAATCTACGGATTGTATATCCTAATCTTTACAACCTCTTTAATGAATATGGTGACACAATGAGTAGAATGGGACAGTTTGTTTACGAATGCCAAGAGATTGCTGAGAGCAATTACAACGAACCTCGTGAGGTAGTTGTTGCTGAAGTGGAGAGAGCATTCTTCCGTGATAAATCCCTAATCCCTATGGCAATGACAACTGCCCTAGAGCATTGGGAGGAAATCCAAAGGGACTTGCAGAGTCCCTATTAATTATAAATAAAGTCTTTAAGGAGGGCATTATGCAAAAGGCAAAGAAAATAAAGTCTCGTCACGCACGAGTGCTGTTTGATAAGGACAGTCCCTATCGACAGAAAGTCGTTCCTGACAAGACCAAATACAATCGCAAAAAGAATCCCCGCACTGTCGGGGATTTTTCTTATGTGGAACATGGCAAACTCTTGCCACTTTGATTGCCACTTTTAATTTAAAAAAAATCTCTTTTAAAACCTTTTTTGTATAAATAAAGCCGTATGGATATATTCACCCTAATAAATGAATTGGGGTTTCCTATCGCATCTGCCTTAATAGGTGGTTTCTTTATGTTTCTGACACTCAAATATATCATGGATGGCGTAATCGGGCAAGTGAAGTCGTTACGAGGTATAGTGGGAAGTCTCGATAATCGTGTAAAAACTATGAACCATGATATGGTTCGTATGGATACAACTATGTGTGTTGTTCTGGGAATAAGACCAGACTTAAACAGAATCAGTAGAGCAGACGGCAAAGAAGATGCGAGGAGAGATTGATGGTTGACCCCTTTACGGCAGTAGCAACAGCAACTGCGGCATTCAATGGTATCAAGAAAATGGTTGAGGCAGGACAGAATATAGAGTCCACCTTTGGTCAGATTGGTAAGTGGTATGGGGCAGTTGCTGACTTCAATGAAGCAAAGAGACAAGCAGAGAACCCACCACTATTTAAGAAATTGGTAAACAAGACTTCGGTTGAAGAGGAGGCAATGAATGCCTTTATTCAAGAGAAGAAGATAAAAGAACAAGAAACACAATTGCGTGAACTGTTACTTTACATGTATGGCCCTAGTGCGTACAGTGAGTTGACTGAGTTACGCAGAAACATCAGAGACAAAAGAGAGAAGACTGTATACGCACAAGCACGGAGACAGAAGGCATTCTTCTGGAACGTGGTTGGTTGGACTACTGTAGGAGTTCTTGGTTGGGGATTCTGGTTTATGGTGATGTTAATTGTAAACGCAAGTCAGTGATGTGGAAATAGTAGATGCAGTAAAGGATTTCGGGTTCCCAATTGTTGCGGCAGTTGGTATGCTTTATATGATCTATTTCGTGTGGAAAACCATAACGGAAGAGGTGGAAAAGAACCTAGAAGAGACAATGACCACCCTAATTGGACTAATTGACCGCATTAGGATGCTTGATAATGACATAATACGATTGCAACAGAAGTTAGATACCGCAATTGAAATGAGGAGAAAAAAAGATGAAGAAGAGAATTAATATAGGAGTATTGATCGGACTTATAATTTTAGCAAGTAATGTGGACGCAAGTCCCATTGAACATAAATTTAAATCCCCATCATTCAGTGGCATTAATCAGTCTAGTCACTATCTTACTATTGAGAATCAAGAGACTTCTCGAAAGGACGCAATAAAACAAGAGTTAGAAGATTTGCAAGAGCAACTCGAAAGAGATGCGGAAAACACGACCCTTGCGAAATTTATTAGGAATGTGGAAAGTAGAATTTATTCCACATTGTCTAGACAGATCGTGGATGGTATGTTTGGGGAGAACCCCTCCACCACTGGTGAGTTTAACATAGAAGGAACGGGTATATCATATGTCACTGATGGTGATGTAGTGATATTGACAATTACAGATGAGGATGGCAGTGTTACGACTATTACTATTCCCCTTGGTGATTTTGGTATCTAGTTGTGCTTCTCTCGGAGGAGGTGACTTCGAGATACCAACTAGAGAAGAACCAGAGATTCAGTTCACATTGTTACAACAAGAACTGATTGATGTGGGTCAACCTACAAGGAGACCTACACTTGCGGTTTACCAGTTTACTGACCAGACGGGGCAGAAGAGACAGAACAGCAGTGGAGGAACTTCCTTTAGTTCTGCGGTCACTCAGGCACCAGATGTATATCTGATTCGTGCCTTGACTCGTGCAGGAAACGGAAAGTTCTTCAAAGTTGTAGACCGTCAAATTCTCGACCATCTGACGAGAGAACGACAGTTAATTCGTCAAACTCGTCAATCTTACGAGGGTGAGGAGGGAAAACAACTACCGGCATTGACTTTCGCTGGTATGATAATTGCAGGAGGTATAGTAGGATACGATACTTCCGTTGACACGGGTGGTGCGGGTGCCAGATATCTTGGCATAGGTACTTCTCGTGAATTTAGTATTGACACAGTTACAATCAATATACGATTGGTGTCAGTTGCTACAGGTGAGGTATTGTTGGATGTAATTTCCTCCAAGACCATACTCTCCACAGCATTTGGTGGGGATGTGTTTAGATTTATAGAACAGGGTACAGAACTGATCGAAGTGGAATCAGGAGTGACCCAAAACGAATCTGTCTCTATTGCAACACAACGAGCAATTGAGGCAGGTGTTCTAGAACTCATCTTGAGAGGAACTCAACGTGGGTTTTGGAATATAACTAAGGAGTAAAGGAGTAATGAACACGAGTAAAACAGGAAGTATCTTTGCTATGATGTTCGTAATTGGTTCTGTGTACGCAGACAATGAAATTTATATTGATCAAGTTGGTGATAGTTCTGTCATTGAAATCATACAGGACGGTTCAGGAAACAAGGTGGGAGGGTCAACTTCCGATGACACTAAGTTTTTACTGGATGGTGATAACATGGATTTCAATGCCAACATAAGTGGAGGGACTAATAATCTGATTGGTTCGATTATCGGCACTTCTACAGTTGATATTGATGTCAGTGGTTCGAGTAATGATTTGTTTTTTGATGTAGACAAAGATAATGCATATGGTGCGAGTGGAGGAGACTTTGTTTTTGATCTTACTGGTAGTAACAACGAACTAGACTTGGATGTCGGTTCTCTGGACACTGCTAATGATCTAGACTTTGACATGATAGTCGATGGTGACTTCAATGCCGCAGACATAAACATTGATGCCTCATCTTTAACATTCAATATGGATATGCTAGGTGATAACAACAACCTAATATATAATGGTAGTGGATATGATGGACATGAATTTGTGTTGACTGGTAATGGTAGTTACTGGGATATTGAAATAAGTCAGGAGTCTACTTTACAGACAGATTCATTGGAGATAGACTATGAAGGTTCGGGAACAAGTACAACAGATGCTACTATCTGTATCACTCAGTCTGATTCTGGCATGGCCCACGGTTGCCAGTAGTAGTCAGGATGTAGGTGCTGTAGATCGTGCGGTCGGGTGGAGACAGATTGTACGATCAACAGGAGAGATTGAACCGCAACAAGGACAAGGAGTAATATCTAGAGATGATCTTCGAACGGGTGAGGGTCGTGTCCAGATCGGATTCGTAGATGGTTCCAAATTGCGGATGACCGAACACACTAGAATAGTAATTGATAATGTAGTATTTGATGATGATCCGAGTAAATCGGATTTGGCAATGACTTTTGCACAGGGTACTGCGAGGTTTGTATCTGGACAACTGGGAAAGGTTGATCGTGAGAACATTCGACTGAAAACCCCTACCGCATCTATCGGTATTCGTGGGACAGACTTCACGGTCACAGTTGATGAATTCGGACAAACCCTCGTGGTACTCTTGCCTGATGTTGATGGTGTATCATCAGGTGAGATTGTTGTTTCGACAATGACAGGTGAGGTGGTTCTCAACAAACCATTCGAGGCAACTCGGACAAGTGTTCAAGAGAATCCACCTTCATCACCTGCAATCCTAGACTTGAGTCTGGATATGCTCAACAACATTATGATCATCAATCCCCCCAAGAAAAAAGAAACCCAAGAAGAGTTCATGGTCAATATCGATCCCGATAGAAATATCAATCCCCTTGATGTGGACTTTCTTGATGAGGACTTACTCGCAGAAGAAGAACTGGAACGAGACCTTCTGGAGTACAACGAACTGGACATCAACTATCTGGATGTCGATCTACTGGAGGACTTACTGGATTCCTTTGACTCTCTGGGTGAAGAGATGCTTATAGAGAAGCAGAGTACTGGTGCGGTGGACATACAGGGAACAGAAGAAGGATTAGATACAGTCACTCAGGTTGCGACCATTGTGGATGGAGACAAGATTCTGGTCAATCGTGAGGTCAATGACATTGTTCGTGTATCGGTTGACAAGAGTGCGTCCACAACTATCAGTCTGGAACAGGACGGAAAAGAACTAGACCCTATCAAGATTAATGGATATGGCACAGTTATAAATATAGTACAATGAAAACATGGCACTGTATTATAACACTGGGCATTCTGATTGGGATTAGGTTACTTGACCCATTCCTTCTAGAGAGTGCCAGACTGTCCTTCTTCGATTCCCTACAGAGGAACCAAGAAGTACAGGTGTCCGAACAGATTGTACTGGTGGATATCGATGAGAAGACCCTAGACAAGTTTGGACAATACCCCATACCTCGTAAGGTGATGGCAGATGAGATTGACAAGATTGAGGGTAGTATCATCGCATTCAATATCTTGTTCTCAGAACCAGACAGGATGGGAGGTGACGAACACTTCGCAGACATCCTATCGTGGAAACAAGCAGTAGTCGCAATCGCACCATCCAATCGAACCAACACAGACTACAGACCACCCCGTATCGGTACTGCCACATTCGGTGACAGGGATGCCGAGGACTTCCGACCAGAACTACAGGGTATGCTTTTTGCTCAACCCATCATACACAAGTCATCCTTTGGTTACGGAACAATATCATCGGCACAGGATGTCGATGGCATCATACGGAGACAACCTCTACTAGAGAACTTTGATGGTAGACTCTATCCCGCATTCGCACTGGATGTACTCAGAGTTGCGGCAGGGGATTCGTCCTACCAGATATCCACGGATGACTATGGTATTGAGTTCGTTCGTATCCCCAAGTTCAAACCAGTACACACAAGTGTAACTGGAGAGGTTACAATCGCATACTGGAATGAGTTCAAGAGATACTCGTTCACGGAACTGGACACTATACCAGAAGGTTCAATAATCATCGTAGGAGCAACCTTTGAGGGTTCTAATGTAGTTAGTACACCAATGGGTTCTATGTACCCCCATGACATTCAAGCAAACCTAGTCAAGACAATGATTGATGGAGTGGTACTCAAAAGGCAGTCTGAATTTATTTTGTACGAGGTCTTGACAACTCTTGTATTGTGTGCTATACTCCTAGCTCTGTTAACGAAGGGTACTATACCAATTTCAGGATTGGCATTTAGTGTCTTTGTGATGGGTCTATATGTCTTCGCAACGGATACCTTTGCCACATATTACTTATTGTTTGACCCTGTATTCCCTATACTGACCGTGGTGCTAGTATTCGCACACGGTTCCTTTGTTCAGTTCTATACTCAGTTCAAAGCAAAGCAGATGATTAAGGGACAGTTCGGTACATACCTTTCACCCGACATGGTAGATATGCTTGCCAATGATCCATCTCTGATGAAACTGGGTGGAGAGAAGAAGGAGATGACCTTCTTGTTTATGGACATTGTTGGGTTCACCCCCATATCAGAACATTACAAAAACAAGAACGATGCGGAGGGTTTGGTCACATTAATTAATAACTATTTGAATGAAATGACTAATATTATCCTAAATAACGGTGGTACAATCGACAAGTATATGGGAGATTGTATTATGGCATTTTGGAATGCCCCCCTACCGTGTGAGGATCATGCGGAAATGGCAGTTAAATCCGCAATAGAAATAGAAGAGAAAACTAATGAACTCAGACAACGATATAGCGAGCAGGGTCTACCCCCCATCAATGTTGGAACTGGTATCAATACAGGTACTTGCATTGTTGGTAATATGGGTAGTGAGTCACGGTTTGACTATTCAGTCATCGGAGACTCCGTCAACCTTGCCGCAAGACTTGAAGCAACTGCCGCAAGAGGAGACTACCTTGAATACAAGACCATCTACTCAAGTTACACAATGGAGCAACTTACAAACATTAAATCGAGATCAATAGGTCAGATCAAGGTTAAAGGTAAGGAGGAGATGATTGATATCTATACGCATTGTCTCCATAATAGTGAAAAAGTGTAGAGATAATTTTTCGTTCTATATACGAAAAAGTTCTAAGAAACACCCCCCTTATTCCATTTTATTCTACTTATTATGAAAATAATACTGGACAAACCCTGCGTGGGAGGTTATAATGTGTATACAAAATGAGAAAAGAGAGAGAAAACTATGTACTTTATCCGAAACATGATTAACGATAGACGAGTTAACGACAAGACTTTTGAGACTATGACTGCCGCACTTGCGTGGAGAATGTCTATGGGTCGCACCTTTATGAGTGAGACTTGGGTTGATTACAAAGAGGTTGCGTAATGAATCAATTAAGTAACTTAACCTATGTATCTTTTGAAGACGGTGTTGAATTTATTGCCCCCTTGAAGTCTTACTCATTACTGCCCCAGTACTTCTGGCAGTTGACCAACCATAAACCTGCTGAGATGGTTGATGACGAGACTATTAAGTTTTATAACCCTACGGAGGTAGTTGGACAATGAATTTGATTTACGGTTTAGTTGGAGGATTCTGTGTGATGGGTGCGGTCGGTGGTCTGGAACAAGGCACGATGACCATTGCTGAGTGTTTGTTTTGGTCTTGCGTTGGTTTCACCTTCGCAGGTTATGCTATTAGGGAGGCAGTATAATTATGGCACTTGCCCCAATGAATGTTGAACCCGTGTTAGGTGAGTTCGTAGAGAAAGACTTCGGTAATTACTTTCATTACAGTGAGAATAATCACTGTTTCTTGGACTTCCACAAAGACTATCCCCATATAGTTTGGGTTGGTGGTATCGGTCAACAGTATCGTTATGCCAATGTCAAGAAGACTGTTGCATATATCTGTGTTGATGAGAATGCTGACGGAACTCCTGTCATCGAGAAATGGCAGTTGAAGAAAAATGTCACGTTCAACGTCTAGACCATTCTTACACATCTCTCTGAGGGATTTACGAGAGAATGTCAAACAGTTCCGTACTGCCATGCCAAGGGTAAGACCTCACTATGCGGTCAAGTCCAATCCAGAGAAAGAGATTCTACAGGTTCTCCATGACGAGGGAACCTGTTTCGAGGTAGCATCTGTCGCAGAGATAGATGCCATGATTGACCTTGGGGTTGACATGGAGAAGGTGCTATACTCCAATCCAATAAAATGTACCGATTCTATCCGATACGCAGTAGATCATGGTATGGTCTGGTTCTGCGTTGACACCCCCGAAGAAGTGTTGAAGATTGCCAATGTAGGACACGAGGTGAAACTCTGCTTGCGTATTGCGGTTAGCAACGAGGGTTCGGAACATCCATTGACCGACAAGTTCGGTGCCACGGATACTCAGTCTATAATTGATATGGCAAAACAGTGTGACACACAAATATCTGGGGTGACCTTTCATGTGGGTTCTCAGTGTCTCAATGTTCAAAACTGGGTAGAGGGTATTCGTTCTGCCAAAGAGATATTGGAACAACTTGATGAACCAGAGATGCTCAATATAGGTGGTGGGTTCCCGATAGAATACACTGGCAAGGAACCTAGTATCCAGAGAATAGGTGATGCCATCAACCAAGAACTTGAGGGTATTCCAGAGTCTATCCAGATCGTTGCCGAACCGGGAAGGTATCTGGTCGGATCGGTAGGTACTTTGGTATGTAAGGTGACAGGGATTGCGACTCGTGGTGACATCCGATGGGTCTATCTAAACGCAGGGGTCTTCGGTGGATTTGCTGAGTACAGGTTGAATGCCAAGAAGGACTTTGTAGGACAGATCGAAACCGAACGAACCAGTACCCTAGAGACATTCGTCTTGGCAGGGCCCACTTGTGACTCTGTTGATGTCATGGGTCGAGTCCAATTGCCATGCGATATCGCAGAGGGTGACCGATTGTATATCACTAACATGGGTGCCTATAGCACTGCCTGTTCCTCAAACTTCAATGGGTTCCTCCCCCCATACCTCACTTATATCTAACTTATTTTCAAAATAATGCTTGACTTTAGTTGTGCCAGAGTGTATAATACTTGTATTGAGAATGAGAAAAGAGATAGAGATTATGAATCCCACTGTGTCACTAAACAAAACCTGCAATACCTTCGTTTACTACTACAACCCTGTCACCGATAAGTTCGGCACCAAAGATGATTGGTACTGCAAAGACGATTGGGAACGAGTTGTTGTTGACAAGAAGTCTGCCCAAGAAATTGATGTCGATTTCGACAATCACTACAAAAAATAATTTACTTATTTTGAAAAAAAGACTTGACTTTAATTGCTGAGTCCTATATAATACTTGTATTGAGAATGAGAAAAGAGAGAAGATTATGAAAAATGAGATGAAGTCGGAAGTTGCTGTGTTGATGAATGACCTCGTTATGCTGATCGAAGCAAGTGAGTGTTACAACGAAACTTACTACAATAGTGAGTACGCACGAATCACCAATCGAATCATTGAACTCGGAGGTTTTGAATAATGGGAATTCATGTAAGCATTTATAAACAAGTACCGTATGGTAACGATTTTCTGGATGACATAGATTGCACCCTTGGTGGTGAGTCATCCTACGCAAAAGGTTTCTGTGTGGTAAACGCAGAAGGGCCGTTCGAACCAAGTGAAGATTATCCTGCCGCAGAACTTGTGATGGCAGAACCAATTGGTGGTAGAAAGATTTTGAGACTCATTCCAGAGTCTAAAAAAGGTAAGTGGACAATGTTCGGTGGTAACTACGCAGGGACATCTGACTCAAGGTTTTCAGACCTTTGTGATCGGTTGCTCGGTGGTTCGTTCTACGGTGCAGTTGCAGTCCACGATAGAGTTGAAGGTTAATTAGGAGATAAGTTATGAGTCACGAAGTAGAAATGGTAGAAGGTGTCGCACAAATGGCATACGCAGGGGAAACCCCTTGGCACGGATTAGGAACGAAGGTCGCACCCGATCTTTCTCCGATCCAGATTATGAATAAAGCAGGACTAGATTGGACTGTTGAAAAAGAAACTATGACCACTGCGTCTGGTGCTGAAATTTTAGGCAAGAAAGCATTGGTGCGTTCTGCTGATAATAAGGTACTTGATGTTGTCGGTGATAACTGGAACCCTGTGCAGAATGAACAAGCATTTGAGTTCTTCTCTGAGTACACTTTAGCAGGTGACATGGAAATGCACACTGCGGGTTCTCTGAAAGGTGGTCAGATGGTATGGGCACTTGCGAAGGTCAAGGAGTCGTTTGATATCCTTGGTGGTGACCAAGTTGATTCTTACCTGTTGTTCTCTAACCCACACAAGTATGGTAAGGCAATTGATGTTCGATTCACTCCGATTCGAGTGGTTTGTAACAACACCTTGTCCATGTCTCTGGGTCAGAATGTTGCGAACTCGGTGACAATGAATCACCGCAATGAGTTCAACCCTGACATGGTTAAAGAGCAAATGGGTATCGCATCCGAGAAGTTTGCGAAGTACAAAGAGATGGCAACATTCCTCTCTACCAAGAAGTTCTCTATGGATGCATTGGTTCAGTACTACAACGAAGTGTTCCCTCGTACCTACCAAGGTAAGAAGGATGTTCAAGTCAAGACCTTTGCTGATTTGTCCTCGAATGGTCAAAAAGCATACTCTTACTTGGAGACCCAACCGGGAGCACATTTCGGTGAAGGTTCATGGTGGCAAGCACTCAACAGTGTGACCTACTTGACTGACCACAAAATGGGTCGTGAGACTGATTCACGGTTGACTTCCGCATGGTTTGGTGCGAACCAGAGTCGTAAGATTCGTGCGGTTGAGAAAGCAGTTGAGTTAGCAGTCGCTGCCTAGTGACTATATAATGGGGCAGGGGAGAAATCCTCTGCCTCTATTTTTTTTATTATAAGGATCGAAAAATGCAAAAGAAGAATGATGTTGTTTCAGTAATGACCGCATATGGTGAATATGTCGGTAAGTTTGTCCAACAGGGTTCGTCTGTAGTGACTCTGTCAGACCCACGAATGATTGTCCAGACCGAACAAGGTATGGGGTTTGCCCACGGTATTTGTGCTACAGGTAAACCAGACCCACTATCTGTTGATATCCAAATGACTCAGGTAGTGTTTATCACAGAAGTGAATGAGAGTATTGAGAAGGAGTACCGAAAGGCAACGAGTGGACTAATCCTCTAATGATGAGGAAAGTTCTGGTCATTGATTATGGGTTGTGTAACTTTCACAACCTCATTGAACTAGCAAAGGAAGGTCATCAAGTCTGGGTGTCTAATAGTTCCAAGACTGGTAAAGAAGCACCGTTTCAGTATTACTTGTCAAATGGTATTACTATTCTTGATGACATTCACTATGGTGACTACTGTAATGATGTTGCCCGATTCGTTGACGAAAAGGGTATCGATACTATTCTGAACTTCCATCCAGATTTCGTAGTTCCGCACTATTGGAAAACTGACTTAGACTATGTCGGTCTCAATACCCGAAGTGCACATACAGAGACTAAGAAGTTGTGGTGTCGTAATGAGGTCGAGAAACTAGGAGTCCGAGTACCCAAGTTTCTGAATGAGATAACGATACCTTGTGTTGTGAAACCGAAAAGAGATCAAGGTGGTATTGCATGTATTGATCGAAATGCACAACTGGTTCTCAATGAGGAGCAAAGGCAAACAGTACGATTCGATCCAGATCATCATTACATTGAGGAGTACATTGATCACGATATGGAAGTCAATGTCGATTTCACTGTGTCTCAAGGCAAGTATGCGATTGCCTACGCACAACAGACACTTGGTGAGGGAGATACGAAACTGGCAGACTCTCAGAGTTGGTGGATAAACAAGACAGGTTCGGCAAGGATATATGATGAAAAGGATATGAACCTAATCCTATCCAATGCCGAAAAGATTCTGGAATGGGTTGCATCTCTTGGAGGAAGTTTCCAAGGGCATCTCACTGGTCTGGTAAAGGATGGTGAGTATTACTTCTCGGAACTCAATGCTCGGCAGGAGACCAGTAACAGTATCCCAACCTATTGTAATGGAGAGGAATACCTTGAATCTCTGTTCAATGGTAAACCACACATTATAAGTGATGCAAGACCTTGGTATCAAGAGAGTATTACCGTAATACCAAAGTATCCCGATGCAGAGTATCCATTCCATCTGCACGAAAAACATGATGTTCTGATTCCATGTGGATTGGATATTATTGATGGAAAGTATAGGGTTTCCCTCCAGTACCGAGACGAAACCATTGATGGTCGAGTAGGTATCAAGGTTATTGACAAGGAAATACCAATGGAGTTTATCGAAGATATGAAAGCATCTGACTTTGAAGTTTGGGAGGAATTTACCAGTGGAAAATAAAAAGAGAAAGATTCTGGTTATAGATTTTGGATTCTGTCATTTTCACAACATGGTCGAACTGGCAAAGGATGGTCACGAAGTTTGGGTGACCAACAGTGCCAAGAATGGAGAAGAGTGTCCGAGAGATTACTACGAGTCTCTCGGTATCACTATTCTGGATAAAGAGACCAGTGAGAGAGGGTCTCTACTCGGAAAATTTCCAGAAGATAACGGTATTGATACTATAATCAATGAGAACTTCAATGTCAGAGTACCGCAGTACTGGAAAACGGACTTAGACTACATTGGGTTGAATACACTCAGTGGACATCTGGAATCTCGAAAACTCTGGTGTCGCACCGAGGTTAGTCTACTGGGAGTTAATGTTCCAGACCTACTTGACGAGGTTATGGTGCCTTGTGTGGTCAAACCAAAAAAGGTGGTCGCATCCGAACAGGCACGAGTAATACTGACCGAAGATGATTTGATCGAAACCGATGACACTCAATATATCGAAGAGTATATCGGGCCCAACATAGAAACCAATCTGGACTTTATTGTGTCTGGTGGTAAGTACTCTATTAGTTATGTCCAGAGTACTTGTGGTGAGGTAGGAGTGAAGGATGGTAAAGATGGATGGTGGGTCAATCACACATCATATGATATTCTGTCTGTCGAGAATAGAAATCTGACTCTGGAAGCAGGACACAAAATCCTTGAGTGGGTTGCATCGTTGGGTGGCAGTTTCATGGGTCACATCACTGGTTTGATAAAAGATGGTAAGTGGTATTTCAGTGAGATCAATG
>Ga0181409_1000262_pt1 | contig 20970 bp, 9 predicted proteins | sample 32SPOviralmetaG_FD_130138 | JGI IMG/M metagenome (GOLD analysis project Ga0181409, IMG submission 130138) | Marine viral communities from the oligotrophic San Pedro Time Series (SPOT) site, San Pedro Channel, CA, USA - 32 SPOT_SRF_2012-05-30 | ecosystem: Environmental > Aquatic > Marine > Strait... | reverse complement strand
GCATTAAATATAACATTTTGTACGGCTCCATAGTATATAATCTTAGATATATTTGTTTTATCATCTCCTCGACGATTCTTAAGATCACTAGCAGCTTTTTGCATTAATCTTGCATACTGTGCTGGAGTATTAGCAAAAGCTAATATAATACGTCCCATTGGACCAGCTTGTTGTTTACTAATTCTATCAGGTCTACTTGATTGTTGTGATTCTTCTGCTATTTCTCTAAAATCTTGAAATGCTTGTGCTTCAGCTTCTTTGTCAGATAAACCTTCTTTCTTTAAACTATTGTATCTATTTCTATAAAATGTAGCACCACCCGATGCAATAGCAAAACTATCTGCTATTTGTGTAGGTAAAAAACCTAGTTTTAATATTTTACTTATAAGTGCTTTTGCTTTATTTTTAGATTCAGCAGCAATCTCTGCAATATCAGCTTCATTAACATTTATTTTTAAACCATTACGTCTTTCTACTAAATAATCAGAGTTCATAAGTTTAACCACATCTCTTAAATATTGTGGCTGATTGGCAAAAGCTCCAGCTGCTTTAAATATATTATTATCTGTAAAGTTTACAAAGTTAACAGATGATATAGTTTGTAATACAGCAGATCGCATGTTAAAAAACATTATAGCTCCAACAGAAGCATTAAGCCAGTCTACAAACCTACCAGTCAATGTATCACCTTTAAACCCTCTATTACTACCAGTCTTCATTCTACCAAGCATGTTTTCTAAAGCATCTCTATAACCACTACCAAAAGCAGCTTCAAGTTTATTCATATTAGTTTCAGTAAAAACCTCATCAACATTATTTTGCCATTGCTTTAAATACTTAGCTCTAACAACAGTGTTTAATCCAGTTAATAAGTCTGTAGTTATAGTACCAGCTAACCAGCCTTCACCTGGTTTTGGATAACCATTATCTTTATTTATAGCTATAAGCTCGTTAGCAAACGTAACTAAGTTTTCATCCGCCATTACATAGTCTTCTAATATTTGTTGATCAGCTTTAGACAAGCCTGGTATAGTCATACCTTGTTGTACCCATGTATAAACTCTAACAGCATTGCCTACGGTATAAGGTTCACCTGTTATTTTTTTGTTTAAATCTTTAGGGCTAACATTTAATAACTTTTTTAAAGCTTTAAAGTCATTAGCTAAAGCAACTCTTGCATTTGATATATCTATGTTAGCTCTAGCAAATGGATCTAAAAAGTTTTCTTTTACCCAAGCTATGGTTTCATCACCTTGTTTACCTTTACCAGCAAAGTATCTAGTTAAACCTACAAAGTCTTGAGCAGACGGTGGTATACCTAATAAATCAAACCTTCCTTTATCTGCACCTACAGCTCTAGCTTTAGTTCTACCATATTGTTTTTCTTTACCAATACCTGTGGCTCTTTCTATTATATCATTAAAATCTTTATTAAGATTTTTTGATTTACTAAATTTAATTCTAGCTTCTTGAGCTTCAGTATCTAAACGTTGCATTTCGTTTAAAACTTCTTGGTTTGTAGTTGATTTAGAAAATTTAGCATTAATTACAGGTGGTAATGTTTTTTCATTAAAAACTTTAGCTTTTTCTTGAGATTTTTCTAAAGCTTCTTGTCTAGCTTCATTAATAGCATAGTCAACCATAGTTTCTTCATATGACTTACCATCAAACCCTACAACATTATTAATATCTTTTCTTTCTAAAAACTTAATTCTATTTCTATTTGTAGGATTGTTTTGACCACCTTTTTTGTCTATTACTTTGGTTAATTCTTTAGTTGTTAACCATTGTGTATGGTTTTTAAAAACTTTTGAAACATCTTTAACTAAAGATTCTTTGGTTGTTTTAGGATTTAATATTATTTCTGCTAACTCAAACATTGAATTAGAACTTGGCGCTAAATGTTCTCCTTTAGATTCTAAATAAGTTTGACCTTGTTTGGTTAGCTGAGAACCAGATTCTAAAGTAATAAAATCTAAACTTGTTAAAGCTCTTATACCTTTTACAGCATTAGTTTGTAATTGCATTAAGTTTAAAACAGTTAAACCATCAATCTTACCATCTAAATATAAATTACCTATAGTGTTAGTTATAAATTCAGCTAATTTAATATTAGCTTCATTAGCCGCTTCAATTTGTGGTTTTAATTTTTGAAGTTCTATTATTTTTTCTGCTTTACTTTTTTCGCTAGCTTGTATTTTATTAACAGCTTTAAATAATGGAAAAACTTTATTCATTAAACTAACATCTTCTAAATTAAAGTCTTTAGGAAGTTTACTTTTTATGTTTTTAATTGAATTTTTTATTTCTTTTAACGAATCAAAATATTCTCCTTTTGCACCTGCAATTATTTTTTTAGTTATTTTATCTTTTTTAGTAGCAGCTGGATCTAAAGCTCTGTTATAATAACCTAAAAAATCATAGCCCATTATATTTAAAATATCAGAACCTAATTGTTTAATTATTGTTTTATTATCTTTATTTAAAAGATCTTTAGAATCTTTATTGTATCTAAAAGCTCCTTGTTTTTTAAATTGTTCAATTATTTTTTTAGGTATATTCTTACTATTGTAAACTAACTGTTTAAATTTTAAACCTTTTTCATCATCTATTATACCTTCGCTATATGTATCCCATATTAAATCTCTTGCTTCATCAACAAATTTTCCTTCATATTCTCCTATAAGCTTTCCTTCTTCATTAAATATATCTTCAACATTTTCTTTTTGAACTAAACTTAACAACTTTAATGAATCTTTTTCAAATACCTGTTGTGATTTAGAAAACTTAAGATCAGGGCTTCTTTCTATCTGTTTACTTACTAGTTGTATTTCATTAGCAACAATATTGTCTTGTAACACTAATATATCTTTAAATTTATTTAAAACTTCTGGTTGCTGCAAAGTTTCCATAGTAGCATCTAAAGCATATTCTTCAGCTAATGCTTCAGCTAACGCGTCTTTTCTAGTGCCTTTAGTCGATGCACCAACATCTCTACCTAAAAAGTAATTAATAAATTCAGCTTTAGTAATATCTTTTTTCTTAAATATTTTTTTACCTTCTTTAGTTTTTTCTCTTTTACCAGTGTCTTCTGCAAATGGTCTAAATCTTTTATTTATTGTTTCTTGTGGTAACGCATTTAATATTTCTTTAAAATTATTTCTTAAAAAAGTTTCATAAGCTGTTCTTGACCCTAAAACATCTTTAGCTATAGTTGTTTTAAGTTCTGTTTTAAAAGCTTTTTTTATTGCTTTTTTAAATTTAGGAGACTGTAAAGATGGTAATTTAGTACCAAAAGTTTTTATTACTGCTTTTCTAATTTTATCTGAAGTTTTTTGATCAATTTTTATTGTTTCTCTTAAACTTTTTTTTGCTTTAGTAGGTTTTTCTACAACAGTTTCTGTAACTTTTTCCGTTGTTGTATCTGTAACTCCTCTAGCTTCTGTAACATCTAGTTTAAATTCAGTGTCTAAAACTCTGTTAGAAGCTTCTATAGCTCTTGATGGCAAGAATTTATTAATGTAAGCGGCTAATGGAACACCTTTGCTAGCATCGTATTCATTTATTAAATCTATGATACCACGTTTACCAGTTTCTATCTCATCAGTTAATAATTGTCTATCAAAACTTGGTGCTTCACTTCTTCTTTGAACAAGCTTATTTGTAATAGGTTTAAACTTTTCTATTATTTCAAAAGCACCTTCTTTACCTTTTTGTTCAAATATAGTTTGAACAGCATCAGAATCTGATTTAGAAAACTTAGTTTCATTTTTGTCAGTGGCTTTTATTTCAGATAATTTTTCTGCTCTTTGAGTTAATTCACCTTTAGATAATTCTCTTTGATATTCCTTTAAAAAATTATAAACATCTTTACCGTCTTTAAAACTTGCCTTAGTAAATCCTTTTGGTTTTAATATTTTTAAAATAGGTTCTGCTAATCTTTCAAACAAAGTTTTTTCATAGCTTATTTCACCAGATCTTAATGCGTCGGAAAAAGCGGTTAAATATTCTTCATTATAAACACTTTCATCTTTTTCAGTACCATCTTCGTTAAACCTATAGTTTTGGTCTATTCTTTTTTGAATTATATTTAATTCTTTTTTAGATAATTGCTTTTTAAAATCATTTACTATTTCAGCTCTTCTAACTGGATCAGATAAATCATTTTGAATTATACGATGTAGTAACTCATGTGACCCAACACCTATGGCTCCAACCTCAACAGCTCTATCTTTATTTATTAATACTTGTCCATCAGGTGTTATAAATCCTTCAGATAATAAAGCATCGTTTTTATCTTGTTCAGAAAAATTTAATTCTTCTATTCTAGTTTTAAATTGTTCACTATTTAATACTTCAGGAGAAAAACCAAGTTTTTTACCTACTTTTTTAGCTGTTTTAATATCTTTTTCTACTTGTTCTGTATTAATGTTCTTTTTTATTTCTGAAATAGATCTATCAATTTCTTGAGCTTGCTTGTTTATACTTCTTTTAGCATAACCGTACTCTTTATTATTTAATAAACTATTTTGATTTTGGTTTCTTAATTCAATTGCTTGATTATATAATTTATCTTTTTTATCAATTAAACTTATTAATTGATTTTTTTGATCTTCAGTTAAAAAAGATGATAATTTTTGATTAGTTTCTAAATATGTTTTAAGGTTATTAGTAACAATTTGTATTTCATCGTCTATAAGTTGTTTGGCAATTTTATTTTTTGTACTTTTTTTCTCTGTGTTTAATTTGCTTAGTTTATTTATAGAAGAATTAATAGTATTTACACCATTGGTATCACTTCTTAACGCTCTTACTATTTTAGCTCCTCCGCCTGAAACCGCCGTACCACCAACAAAACCTTGAAGATAAGATTCAAAAGCTTGTTGTGTGGTTAAAGAATTTAAACCTTGTTTTAAAGCTTCTGTTTTTGTTAAACCTTGAGCTAAATTGGTATTTATATTTTCTATTGCAAATTGAAAATACTCTGTTAAAGCTTCTTTATTACCAGCAACCATTAACGTGCCAATACCTTTAAAATTAAATGCAGATTTTGCTATATAACTTGAAACACCTTTTATTCCTACGTATTCTAATCCAGCGGCTAATGTTCCTAAAACAAGAGGCGTTCCTAGATCTACTTCATCTTGGTTTTCAAGCTGACGTAAAGCATCGTCAAGCTCTAAATTAGGATACAATGTTTTTGCTTTTTCAATATTAAAATCATTTACTATAGGCGCTACAATTTGTGGCGCTAAACTTAAACCTCTTGTTAAAACCGCGGGAACCATAGTTTCAACAACACTACCTATAGCATTAAAAGCTCCTCCAACTGTTTGTGAAAAATCTCCTTCTTTAAAACCTTCTATTATTTCCCCTGCTTCTCTTCTAGTAGATTTTATATCTGCAGCAGTTGTTATTAAATCAACCCATTCTTCATTAGCTGCCTCCCCAACTTCCTTATCATTATTATTATAAACAACTTTGATGTCAGTGTCCGTACGCATGTTTAAAGAGTTTAACTCTTTAAATCTTTCTGGATTATCTTTAAATAAAACTTTTTTATTAGTTTCAGGATCTATAAAAGCAACCGCACCGCCTTTTGCTCTTTCGCCTGTTAAAAAATCTGCGGCATCTTCTCCAGCCACTTGCTCTATAAATTTTAAACCTAAAGCCGCGCCATCATAAATTGCAGATTTAAATCCTTTAGGTATATTGCTTAAAACATTTAATAAATTAACTCCTGTTTGTACACTTTCTCTTATTATTGGATTAAAATCTTCAGCTGTAGTTTTTGCATATTCATTAGCCGCATCTAAAAAATTATTGTTTTCTTGTTGAGGAGATTCCAAAGAAATATTTTCCGAAAGTGATTCCGTACCGGACGCTATTTCTTCTCCTGCAGTCGCATCCATTGCTACAGGTGTTGTCTTTACTTCTTCTATTTTTTTTATATCTGGGTTTTTATTTAGATACTCATCTAAAGTTAAACCTAATTCTCTTGCTTTTTCTTCTATTAACTCTAAAGAAAAAGACTCTCCGTTATATTCAAACATAGTTATTTATTATTTGGAAGATTATTTAATTTAATTTTATTTTCTTTAGTCACCCCTCCTTTTGGAAATCTTTTTCTATATTCAGTAGGTGGATCAATTAACAAATCCATTTCTACTTTTTTTGCAGCTTCTCTTTTTGCTTTTCCAAAATCAGCTTTTTTAATCTGTTCTTCTGTAGCACCGTTAGCAATCATTATGTTTTCTTTTATTTCTTCTTCACTCATTCCACTATGTAATATTACGCTTTTTTCTAATCCAGTAATTAAATAACCTTCATCATTTTTACCTACGGTAATTTCACTTTTAGGGTTAATTGTTATATTAGGAAATTTTTGTATTATTTCTATAAACTCTGCAGCTTCTGGAGTTTCATGACCTGAAAAGGTTGGTATAGTAGTTTCTTGTAATACTGAAAATAAATTTTCGTTAGCTTTATTCATTGATTCAGTAGCTGCATCTTTATTTTTTTGAGTAGCAGTTCTTGTATCCGCTGGTTTGTTTACTAAACTAGTACCTGTTATTTGATAATAAACCATATTGTCAGAGCCTATATCTATACCTTGTTCTTCGAAATATTTTTTATCTGCAGCAGTAGCTTCTCTACTACCCATACCAGGTCCAGATGTTTTTTCTTGTATAAAATTATCTGTTAAAAGTTCTTGTATTTGACGCTCTTGCTCTTGAGGTGTTTTTTCTCTAAACTCTTGTATTTTAAAGCTGCCTTGCTTCATTTTATATCTCATAAAAGCACTTAACTCTCCGTCTTCCATACCTACTAAGCCCTCAGCTTTACTTTTTATATCAGCCTTAAAAACATCGTCATTTCTTAATTTATTTATATCTAAAAAACGAGATTTTACTATTTCTTCTTTACCATCTAAAACTTGTCTTGTTTCATATTGATTTCCTTCTTCACCACCTACAATAAAATTAGAATTTAATTTACCATCTTTTTGAAATTTAGAATTTTCAGCAACTTGATTATAATCTAAGTCTTCAGGAACTTCACCTACAAGCTCGGTAAAATTATTCATGTCTCTTTCCCATGTTAATTCGTAATTATTACTACGTAGATGCTCTTGGGTTTCAGGGCTTAAATCATTCCATGTTTTAGAACCTTCTTCAACTTTACTTGTAACTTTTACAATCATTTCACCGTTAGGACCTGAATAAATCTTTTTATCACTTTTTACTCCGTCAGCTTCTCTACCATTTAAAGCATAAGCTGTTAACATTGTAGTATCTCTTTCTGTATCATTAGAACCTGTCCAATAATGTGTGCTACCAAAACCTTTAGCCGCAACTTTATCCATGTCTTGAAGATCATTAATTATTTGACCTCCACCAGCTATAGCGTTGTTTTGAAAAGTTTTAGCTCTTTGAACAACCTCTCTATAGTACTGTCTTTCTTCTGTTGTTAAATCGTTTTTAGTATCTAAATATGTTTGAGCTTTTATAGCACCAATTTGATAACCTTCTTCACCTTCAATCCCAATACCATTTAATAAATTTCCAACTTCATTTTGAAAACCTTTTAATAAGCTTTTATCTTCTTTAGCAACTATAGCATAATTTCTATTAGCTTGATCGTAAAATTTACTTTCAACTTGATTAGCTATTCTTTGTACTCTTTCTATTTCTTTATCAGCTTTTTCTTGCTCAGCTTTTTGGTTAGCATAATATGTTTTCATACCACTAGCTATTTGTTGACCAAAGTTAGCAATTGCTTGGCCATATATTTGGCCCGATGTGTCTCTTATTATTCTTGGATTCTCGTATGCTCCCATATTTATTTTTGTTTTATCAAGGTTTACCTATTGCAGCAGCACCTATGCTTCCTAAAGCACTCATACCACCACTTATATAAGAAGCCTTATTAGCGTTAGCATCAGCTTCTGACTGCATAGCTTGTTGTTGTAAACCAGCAGCTCTATTAAGATCTGAATTAGTTCTATCTTCTGTTTTTTCAAACATAAAGCTTCTACCGGCTGCATCTGCAGCTTGAACCCTTTGTCCTTCTGAAATAGCTATATTTTGTAATCTTTGTTGCTCTGATATTTTTTGTTGTTGTAAAGCTTGCTCACCCCTTGCTTTCATTTCTTCGTTTCTAGCCTCTTGTTGTTCTATATTTGCTGCAACACCTTTTTTGCTTTGTAATGCAGCTTGAGCCAGTGCGGTAGCACCACCAGCGCTAGCACCAGTAGCTCTTAATGTATCTAAAGTATTTGCTAAAGCAATATCTGTTTGCTCAATTTGTATTTCAGCCGCAGAAGTAGCAACACCTAAACTAGCAAAAGGATTTGACATTTTACCAGAAAGATCTTTTGCCATAGAGCTTAAATCTTTAGTTCCTTGATAAGGGTTAACAATAGCTTGTCTTGATCTTTTTAAAGATGCTATTTCTCTAGCTTGTGCTTCCTGTCTTGATCTAGCTCTTCTTGCTTGTTTTGCTGCGCCTGCGGCTCCAACAGCGCTGCCTATTAATCCTGTTGCCGCTCCAACGCCAGCCGCTATTGCTGTAAATGCTGCCATATTATAATTTTTTTGTTATTTCATGTGAAGGTTTATCATCTATTTGATAACCTAATTTTTTGTGTGTATTTATTAAATGTTTATTCCTACCAATACTAAATATATATTTTATACCTTGTTTTTTACAAACACTTTCTGCACCTTGGATTAAAAGCTCTATGGCTTTACCTCTGTCATTTTCTCTATATTTAGGATTAGAAACAATCCATTCAAGTAAAGCTGCTTTAGAGTTTGTTGTATACAAAAATCCAGCAACTATAGGTTGATCTTGTTTTTCAACCATAAAACCTCCTTTACCATTATCAGGTAAAAATTCTTTAGGTGGATTAACCCAGTCTGGCCAAGCATCCCACCATTCTACTAAAGTATCCCAATCAGAATCTTTTAGCATACGTATGTTTAATTCCATTTAATTTAATATGATGATTCTACAGTATCTGATGATACTGAAAATAATTCTTGTGATTGTAACGATGTGCTTATTCTTACGTTTAAGAAAAATCCTTTTACACCAGAAATGTCTCCACCGAAAACAACCTCTCCTTGTGATACAGATGAGTTATTTAATATGTTTGCAAAGAATTTGTTTTCTTTTTTCTTAAAATTATTAGAAAATAAATTAGTTGTAAAACTTGTTAAACTAGTAACATCTGTGTATGTAGCTATATTGTAAGCTGTATCACCTGAGCTAGCTTGTATAGAGTTTATACTCCAACCATCAGTTCCTTCATAATTTAATGTTTTAAAGTTTTTTATTAATGAAGGATTAGAATTTAATACAATATTTACATTAGACTGAAAACCAACTCCATACCAAGTTGTACCTAAATGATGTTGATAAACATTACATTTATTATAAGAAAACATATTAGCCCCTACGCTTACTATAAACCTTGGACCATAACCAAACTTACTAGTCCAACCTAAAACACTTTCATCAAAAGATAATGTTTGAAAATAAGTTGTTCCGTAAGGAGGTGCTTCCTGACCTTGTATTGATATTATGTAATTTTTAGTATGTATATCCCATCCACCAACAACTCTACCTACAGGGTAATTTGCTAAATTATAAAAAATACCTTTACCAGATAGTTCATCTCTAAAATAATCATGCATACCGTACGATGATATTTCTGTTATACCATCTCTTGATAATCTTAATACAGCGTTTCTTTTTCTATCTGTAAAATATTTTCTATAACCATATACAGCAAAACTAAAAGGATCTTGTGATATGCCGTATTCACCTGCATAAGCTACAACCTGTCCTATAACTAATTGACTAGATGTAAGTGTAGCATTACCTTCTGCTGAATATATAGCGTCTTTATCTATTAAAGCTCTACTAACTTTATCTTCTTGAAATATAATTAAGTTAGTGTCTTCTGCATAAAGTTTTTGTATTGAACCATTCGCTGGATCTACAGATCTTGTTATGTCTTCGCCTACAGAAAATTGATTAGTATTGTTAACACCCGTTCTAGAGTTAAATACACCTGAATATATTAATGATGAAAATAAATTTTGATTAACCGCATCTTCTTCTACTATATAAGCTTTAGCTCCATAACCAGCGCCAGTGTTATTATAACCACCTCTTATTCTTGATTCTTCAATATACCAATCATCTGTATTGCTAGAGCTTGTATAGTTTTTAGGTATTTGATATACATCTGCACTTGCATCACTTGTAACAGCCTTGATTTTTTTTAACCAGAATGTATTAAAATATTTAATTTCTAATGTTGCTGCCATAATTTATTATCACTTATTTTTTATAACTATTACACATAAGATTGAACATAAGGATGTTCACATGTTGTAGTACTGTTACACCATCTTGCGTATAAATCACTACAAGTGTTAGCATCTCCACTTATTTTTACACCACTTGTATTAAACTTGGCTGAAACTATAGTTTGCGTTGGAGCTGTTGAAAATGGTTCAGCAGGATTTGTAGCTGGATTTGTTCTAAACGTATAAAACTCAGCTTGAGTAAGTGTGTATACTGTTGATAAAGTATTTTCATTGTAAAAACTTTCAACATAGTTAGCGTAAGGGTGTGTAGCATATTTAACAGTATTACCGCTGCCACAATTATAAGGGGTTTGAGTAGCTCCTGATAAATAATAACTAAAGCTTTTTGGTAAACCTGAAACAATAGATCCATTTTGAATAACACAAGTACTATAGTTTAAGTCACTTACATTAACCCAAGCCGTCATTCTGTCTGCAGCAATACTTGCTGTGCCAGTTCTGGCATCACTAGCTACAACACAGTATTCTCCCGGTGTATTAAAAGCAAATACAACCTGGTTATAAACCTCACTACCAAAAGTAGTATTAGTCGTAGTCATGTTTTTTTGAGTAGTTATAGTATAATTATTTGTATCTGTAACTTGTCCAAAAGTTCCCGAGCTGTTTGCTCTCCAGTAAACTCGCCAACCACTAACAAAAGCTGAAGTAAAAGTTTGACCAGAAGCTGTGTTAGAATATCTTTGCTGCATACTACAAGAAAACAATACGGTTCCACTTGTTACGGCTGCGCCTAATTTATGTAAGTTAACCGATGTACTAGTATTAGGACTTAGATTGGTGTTGCAGGGTGGTGGTAAATTTGTTATAGCATAACCACTTGCAGGTGTACTACTTGTGAATGTTCCATCTGCAATATACCACGCTGCATTTATACCGTTACCAGAACCAACAATTTCAGAAGTAATCCATTTGCCTGCAAGCATACCTGGAACAGCTTGCTGTATACAAGAAGAAAAACTATAAGTTCCACCATTTAAAGGTTGTGGCCCAACAGTTACTGTTTGCACAACTTCTTTAAACAGCGTGCCAACACCTAATACAGGGTTAGCACTTGGACTATAGGCATCATCTACTCTTACTGTCATGGAATAATTACCTATAGGTGTTGTTAGTGTTTTTGATATATTACCATTTTGATCAATTGAAAAATAACCAGCATTAACAGTGGCACTATCTAAAGAGTAAAATAAACCACTTTGATTATTACCTGTGTTAGAAGATCCGTTTCTAGCTTCTCTTTGTACTACAGCGGTAAGATTACCAGCAGCTATAACATTAGGAAAACTATTTCCATCGTCAAAAGATGGTTGAACATTTGTCATTGCTATATTTTTTATTATAGTAGCAGCAGGATCAGTTCCATAAGTTACTGTAAAAGTAAATTGATAATTATTTATAATAGAAGAATTATTAACATATGGTACGTTACTGGACGCAGCTTTTATTCTTATTCTATATCTACCATAATTAACACCTTGAGTTGTTTCAGGAACTAATTCAAATATATTTATAGTATTAGCTGTTGGAGTAGTACCATCTTTAACAACCATTGTTGCTGGATTATTTGGATCTTGAGGTAATTCAGCACCTTGATTATTAACAGGATAAAAATAAGCAGTTATAAAATCTCCAGATGTTTTTGCCTCTGTTAGATCAGGACTCATAGCGCTTATATCAGCCGCCCCATCAAAACCATTTAATATGTCAGCATTTAAATCAGCTATTAAACCTGATTGAGTAGTTTCCCAAAAAATATCTAAAGCAGATTCCACCGGTTCTGTTTCATAAACAGCAAGAAACGGTCTCATTGTTGCCGTGCTGTCACCTATAATGTTATTTTTATTTGTAGAAAGCCTAGCAACTAAAGGATTAGTATCTATTTGATATAAGTTTAATTTACCATTAGTACCTAATGTGTCAAAATCCATGTTTGAATCGTCTGCTGTAGAAATACTTACAGCTGTGTCTGTTAAGACACCTGGATAATATTGTATATTTGTTGAAGCACCATTGTTAGATACTCTACCAAATAACTGTACTGAACTTCTAAACTGTTTTTGATCAGGCCCAACCTCTTGTAAGTCTCTAGGAACTTTGTTTATATTGTCATTTATTAAAACTACATTAGCAGTCGCGCCTGTTGGATCAGAAGGAAAAGGAGGAGGAGTTCCCGTTTGATCAGGATAACCACTTAATATACCAGGTAAATAAACATTGTAATAGTCTTGCTCTTGTTGTCTTACAACAACTTTATATGAATACCATCCAGTAGCATTAAAACCAGAATCAGTTCCTAAGGTATAAGCATATTTAGTGTCAGGTGATTGAAGTTCTGATTGTAAGTATAAATCTGGATTTATTGGATATTCTGTTGTAACTGTAACTAGTGGTAAAGCAGATATATCAACGTTAGTTATTTTAGTAAAATCTATATATTGGCCTCTTAAAAAAGAACCAACAACTGGTAAAGTACTTAAATCATAAAATGTTAAAGCTGTAGAAGATGACAAACCGGTAACACTTTTATCAACATTAAATTTTAATGAGCTATCTATTGATATAACTTTTGTGTTAGTAGGTATTGTTCCACCAACTACAGTTTGTCCAATAGCAATATCTGTATTTCCAGGGCTTATTACAATATTAGTTGTAGGTGAAAAGTTAGCGCCTGTGGTAGCTGTAGTAGAAGAATAAATATTAAATGTATATTGATTACCGCTTATAGTTGGCTGTAAATTTGTTGCAGATTGAAAAGTATTATAACCAATACCAATTGTTTCTGCATATAAACCAGGAGCTCCTTGAGGAGTTTCTGTTTGAGTAATTGTATCTTCTATAACTACTTGTAAAGCATCACCAAACCAATTTCTTACGTCAGAAGCTGTAGAGTCATAAGCAGTATAAACTGTAGAACCACCGTATTGTATACCTCCTGTATTAACACCACTTGTTGTTACAGAAGACAATATAACAGGAGATGTTCTTCCATACTTATCAGATAATACAAAACCTACTTGATAATTTCTATTTTGTTTTAATGAATGATTTGGATATTCAGCCCAATTAGTTTGTGTTGTTATATTTTTATCACCACTAGTTACAAAATAGTTTATAGTAGATGGAGCAGTATGTTGACTTTGAAAGTTGCCATATATAATTCTGTTTCCCGATGTTTCTTGAGCTAAAGCTTTTACAGGAACTTTATCATAAACTCTTACAGTTTGAGCTTGAGGCAATGTTCTTATAGGTTTTCTTGATTGATAATTATACGTGTATTCATTTATACCAGGTGATTGTGCAGTAAAACCACTTAAAATATCCGAAATAGCTAAACTATCTAATATCTTAACGCTTATTTGATCTGATTCTTTATATAATATTTCTATGTTAGATATTTTATAATTTGTACCCTGTTTTAATTCATAAGCTCTATCGGGCAATGGAATTTTTAAATTTACATTTTGCACTCCATTTTCCATAAAATCTACAATAGTGCTTCGATATGAAGAGTCTTCATCTCCATTCATAAAATATCCTCTTTGTTTAGGTATAAAAGCAGCTTGTGTAAACGGTGCCATTAAAGAATATTCACCATCATCAAACTCAAACCTGTAACTAAATCTTACAAATCTTCCTTCTAAATAATCTGGATCTCCAGGCCAATTAGTAGTTGCCGGCATTTCTACATCATTAAAATAATTTGATATACTAGAACCAGTCATTGTAGTAGTTAAAAATGTTAACTCATCACCATCTGTTACACTTGCATTTGCATTAATTGTAATAGCTGTTCCATTTATAGCTTTTACATAAATATAATCAGTGGCAGAAATACTTGGACCAATAACACTCATTCCTTTTGCAATAGAACTGTTGTTAGTATTTAATGTTATTGTTGTTGCCGCACTAGTAGCTCCAGCTGTGGATGTAGTTATGTCTAATAAGCTAATAGGTAAATAAGGATTATATTTAGCTACCGATATTTGATTTTCTTTAGTATAATAACCTAAGCTTTGGCTAACATTTATTTTTCTAGGTTGGTTTCTATTATCTGTCCAAAATAAAAGATTTTCTATTAAGTTAACACCACTTATAGGGTTTTGTTTAGAAAAATTTAAAAATGAACCTGTTAATATAGCATCATAACTACCACCACCATTACCATCAGGTGTAAATTTAGTTACATAGTGATGTGATCCTAATCCTGTGGCCGGAGCATAAGATCCTATAGCTGAATTATTGTCAGTTAAAAAAGTATATATTATACCATTAGCTTCATCTGTTGTAAAACCTATAGCTTCTAATGGCCAATAAAACTTTATTAAATTGCCTTTTGTACCTAAATGGTTTGAATTAGAACTTGCGTCATAAACAACTTGTGTTGTTCCAGAGTTAGCGTCGTAACTAGATTTAATAACAGTAACAATATTTCCTTGTGCAAAACCAGAAACAACCTCAGCGTCCATACCTCTTTCAATACTAGATGAATAATCTCCTGATAAAAATATGCTACCAGCTTTAAAAGTTAAAGAACTTGATGCGGGTATATCCTGAGTTAAACTACATGTTACACTAGTTATAACATCATTTGGCCAAGCAAAAGCAGGTAAACCTGTTATTTCTCCTACTTTATTTACTCCTATGTATATTTGCATACCTACATACAAAGAACCATTGTATGTTGCAGGATTACTTAAAAGAGTTATATAGACGGTGTCTCCTTTAGTATATAGTGTAGCATCTGTTGTTGCGGTTTGAGAAGCAAAATCCCCTGAAAATTGATATATATCACCTACTGCAGAAGAAAAAGGACTAGTTCTAACAATTGTTTTACCTATTATATTTGTATTATATGAACTAGAACCAACTAAAGCAAGTTCTGATCCAGGATTTCCCTCTACAACTTTATGAACAGACATTTGTGGAGCAATATTTATAATTGGACTAGCAGCATTTTCATAGTTTCCTGTAAAAATAGCCAATCCCGATGTGCTAGGATTTACCGTCCCAGTATCTGTTAAAAATGTAGTTCCTGTTGCTGAAGCTTGTGTAACTAATAAATCACTATTAGTTATTTTAGTATTACCTAAAACAGTTTCTAAAGCACCAATATCGTCAGCCTCTGATTTACCTACAGATATGTTTATAGCATCTCTATACTCACCGTTAGGAATCAATCGGTCATCAAGATCTTTATTCATCTTGGACCTTAAAAAACTATTTTTTATTTCAGCCATGTATTAAAATTTTAGCCATTTAGATTTACCTCTCATAACTTGAACTATTTGATCAAGTTTAAGATTAGATAATCTTATTTTTGCATTTCTTAATTTAGCACTTTTTTCTTGTTTAAATCTTCTTACCACATATTCTTGAACACCTGAAGAAACAGACAATATTGCATGCATTATATAAGCATATAGAGCTTCTTCAGCTAATTTAGGTATTCTAGCATCAAGATCATAAGCATTACCATCTGATATATATTGTAATAATATTAATTTATTAGCCAAATTACTAGTAAAATTAAAAGTACCTTTTCTTTCGTCTATTTTAAACCAACCATTTTTTTGACTAGTTTGTGGCTCTAAACCATATCTTTGGCCCAAAGCACCGTCATAAACACTGTGATCAAAAACAGCATTAGCGTTATTTAAATCATTTATAAAAGCTCCACTTATACGTTTAGGATCTGTTGTGTTCCATGCACTATTCATTTGAGATGTAGCCTCAGTATTAACGTTATTAGCATCTTGTATTGGATTCCCTTCATCATCTTGAGTAAATGTATAATAAGGGCTTTGATTAAGATTGTTTGTAGGGTATATAGGGTGTAGTACACCTAACCCATCAACCCAAGATAAATCAACATAATTTACGTAATCTTGAGGTATAGTTAAACTTAAGCTACTAGGTATTGTAAGTTCTGATGATCTAGTACTTTTTAATGTATCATAACTAAATTCTTGTAAACCTCTTCTAGCGTGAAAAATAATATCTGTTCTTTTAGCATTAGAAATAAGTTTTCCGGCACCTACATAAGCTATCATAAAATTATCAATAACATCTGTTAATTTTGTATATTCATAATCACCATGTACATCATCCAGCGTGTTATCGTTTAGTTGTATTTTTATATAAGTATTAACAGTCAAAACCTCAGGTACTGTTATTATATTAGGACTAGACATAGTCCACGTGGTAATTCTTCTAATGCTTAATTCAGTACCATTAGCAACACCTCCAGCCGGTAAATTTTGATTTAATGTTAAATTATCTACCCCACCGTTGTTAACAGCTGTAACAATAGTTCCATAAACTAAACCTGTTGTTTTGTTTAAAACTATAAATAAACTTCCACTTGTAGGTGTAGGCGTTAGTGCTGTTATAACTAATACTGGTTGGCCAGCGTTATTAACACCGCTAGATAAAGCATCTATATCAGTACTAGCCGGTGTAAGCTCTGTCCATGTTTGAGCGTTTGGACTAGTAAATATTTTAAAATTATTTAAATTATAACCATTAGTTGCTGGATCAGAATAATTACCACTACCAACAACTAAATTAGTATTAAATGTACTAGTAAATGTTTGATTAGCATTACCATCTGATGTAAACTGCTGTGCTCCAGCGTAATATTGTCTGTTAGTTTCGGTTATTAAACCACCATTAGGTATAGGCATAATTTATTATCTTTGTTGATTTATATTTTCTTGTTGTACTTGTTGTGCTGCCACTTGTACTATTTCAGGACTTCTTATAACAACACCAGCATATAATAATATTTTTAATACTAATTCTGTTTGGTCAGAATCATGTATTTCAAAATTTATAGAGTTTTGTTGTTGATATGTAAATTGACCAGAACCTGATTGTGAAAAAGCCCATAAAGGATCTAAAGGCTTTCTTATGTAACTAACTGAAACACCTGAAGTTATAGAATCTGGATGAACAGCAAGAACATTATTTTGTAAAGTATATATTGGATATGTTGTTGTTGGTTTGGTTAAGTTAGAACTTAATAAATGATATAGCTCTGCTTTATCTACTCGTTGCATTTCTTGTGTTGGTAACGTACCTCCTGCGCTATATAAAACTTGTCCTAATCTATAAAATTGTTTAGGATATAAGTTAACTATAATAATATCGTTTAAATTAATAGTTGGATATAAAGTTAAAGTTGCCCCATTAATATCATATTGCTCAGAGCCTATTTCTATGTTATTTATAAAAACATTAGAAACAGCACCAGAATTTGAAAGTGTTAATGCGTTGTTTGTAAGTGTAAAAGTTTGGGATATTGGATTAGCTGTAAACGTTTGAGATTGTTGAGCTGTTCCAGAAGCTTGATTGGGTAGTTTAAAAACATTTGTACGATAAGTAGCTATGTCAGAAGTTTTAAATATAGAGATTTTTTCATCAAGACCTACTACTCTGCTAGCGAAGTCTGTATCTGTTTGTGGAATACGTATTTGCTGATTTAAACTATCGAAATAATTCTCAAATATTTCTAGTTGAGCTTGAGTACCTGTTTTATTAAATTCTAAAGGTGTCATATAACCCCTTTGTTCTTTGTTTAGTATTAATAAAACGGTTTGATATACAGTGTTTACGTTTATTGCCATTTTAATATTTTAGTTAATAGTGATAAGGGCCACAATAGTGACCCTTCACTATATTATAGTTACATATTATTGTAACTTTTTCTTAATTGTTTTAAAAACATCAACACCTTCATCAGTTTTAAACCACGCAGCTAAAGCTGAGTAAGGATTTTCATCAAAAGGTACTGTCATTAGTTTTCTATTATTTGATCCCCAATGAAAAGTTCTTTGGTCTTGAGCTATTTTAACTATGTTTTGTTCTACAGCTCTAATACCTATATTTCTTAAACCTACATTATCATCATTTGCTATAGCTAAAAAAGAACCTGGATTATTTCTAGCCATAATAAGTAAATCTCTTTTAAGTTCTTTAGAAGTTAACTTGGTAACTTCAGAACCTTTTTCAACTCTTAGTACAGCTTCAGCATGGTCTATATCCATTTCTTTAGCTGCTAGCATAGCGTCTAACTCTAGATTTATACTATCTAGTTGATCTTCTGCAACTGCTTCAGCTTTCCACTCAGCATACACTATATCTTTTTTAGGGTGATATAATGAAAGTAATTTTTGTAAGTTTTGTTTTTCTTTTGAAACAGCTAATACACCATCTTCAAAAATAATATGACCTAATGTTACTTCTCCTTTTTGATCTGTAACCAATGGAGAGTTTTGGTTAGTTGCATATCTTAATTCTTTTTGTTCTCCTTTAGCTTCGTCAAACCATAATAATGGATGTCTTAAGCTATTTTTAGAATTTAAAGTATATGTTAACGGTTCTTTACCGTGTAGTAAATAGTATCTTCTATCTTTAATCTCCCATTTTAGGGCTTTTGTTTCTTTTGTACTTGACATAATATAATATAATATAATTAATAAAAATAAAGGGCTGGGTGCCGAAGCACCCAACTCTTTAAAGCAATCTTAGTTTTGGAATAATACGAAATTATTCGCAGCTTGTGTAACCAAACATCTTTCAGACAACCAGTTAACTTGCATAGCATCTAAGCTTGTAGTGTAAGCACCACCAGCAGATCCTGTGATCCAGTTTTTGTAACGTCTGTCTTCAGTTTGTGAAGCTCTATATCTTACGTGTAAGAATGGTCTTCTAATGTTTGTACCAAGTTGTTGGTCATACACAGTCGACGTTCCTGCAGGTATTAATACACCTTCAATTCCACTTACTTGAACACCACCTCTTGTAGAAGCATCGTTTAAGTATTTCCAGCTAGTTTTGTAGAAGTCATAAGAACCTCTTCTGAAACCAGAGAAACCTAAATTAAGTGCCATGTCTTCAGAATTTTCAAACAGTCCGTAAGCAGTTCCACCTACAGTACCACCAGAAATTTGTCCTAGCATGTCATCAAAATCTAAATCAAGTCCTCTATTTAAGAAAAGCATGTTTTCTTCTATAGCTCCTTGAGTATCAAGATTTTTTAATACTTGATCAAAATCCCCTAAACCTGTACCAGCAGAGAATCCAGATAAAATATTACCTCTTTGTTGAATAGCAGCAAAAAGACCTTGAGATCCATGTGCAACAGCGTTACCACCAGCAGCACTAAATCCTGGAACTGCACCAGCAGCTTGATTAGCAAAGTTTACACCTGCAGCAGCAGCGGCAAGTTCACCTTCAACCATTGCCATTTCTAAATAGTCATCAAATCTTAATCTTGTTTCAGACTCAGACTTTAAATACCATAGGTATCCTGATGTACCATCTTCTGTAGCAACTTCTACCCAACCGATTTGAGCCATATCAGAACCATTAATTTGGAATGAATCTTTTATGATAATTGGTTGATTAGAAAACTGACTAAACGAAGGTTGAATTGACTTAACAGATCCAGCAGCAGCTTGAGCACCACCTTGAATTCCTTGTCCAAGAGCTTGAATCGTACCTTTAGCAAACACAGAACCGTATACAAACATTTTAAGGTTTGCGACCTGATTTCCTAAAGCATCCCAGTTAGCAGCTTGAAAAGGGAAACAAGTAATAGTAGCTAATGTTCCAGCAGCATTGTTGTTACTTGATCCTACAACACCTTTTATAGTAACTCCAGTAGTTGGGTTCATTACTACAATCGTGTCATTTGGAAAAATAGCATTAGAAACGCCAGTAGCACCACCAGTTACAAAAGTAAAAGTAGTACCTCCACCCGCAGCAGCAGTTGGATTTTGCACGTTATTATATGCTACGTGTAATCTATTTTGTTCTGACCATATTACCTGATCAGAAGACATTGGCATTTCAGCGCCAACCATTCTAAGGAAACCATTTAAAGTTCTGTTTCCATATCTCTCTACCTCAGCTTCGTAAACCTCAGGTAAGTATTGTTGTGCAAAGTCATTTGCACCAGCATTAAATGCTAAATAATTGTTAGCAAGTAACAATTGTTGTTGGGAAGGTATAATACTTCCAAACACAGGAGAAATTTGTCCCATAATAATTAATTTTGTTTTTAGTTAAATTTTCTTGTTTTTATCTTCAATTTAGAAGAATCAAGACCGCTTATAGCTTTAACTTTTAATCCACCAACAAAAACTTCAGAGTTAGGAGTTGTCCTAACATCTTCCGATATGTTTTTAGATTTTGCAACAAGATCTTTAGTAGCATCGGATTTACCTTGCTCATAAAAATGTTTTGCAATTGAGTCAACATTGTCAGCGGCATACATAGCTTTGTGATAACCTTTAACATCTTTAACACTTCCATCATCATTTAAGAACTTCTTAATTATATTAGAAACATTTGATTGTTTAGTTGCAACTTCACCAGGATTTTTAACTCCATATCTAAACTTTTTTTCTCCAACATTGATGTCAAAACCTTTGAAATCATCAGAAAAATATTGTTTAGTGTCAGACTTAAAAGTCTCGTGTTGTTGTTGAGCTGTGTTTTGCTCTTCATTATAGCGATTGAAAAAGTCCATAGCTTTTTGTTGGTCTTGTGTCGTACCAGGTCT
>Ga0181409_1000254_pt1 | contig 21280 bp, 20 predicted proteins | sample 32SPOviralmetaG_FD_130138 | JGI IMG/M metagenome (GOLD analysis project Ga0181409, IMG submission 130138) | Marine viral communities from the oligotrophic San Pedro Time Series (SPOT) site, San Pedro Channel, CA, USA - 32 SPOT_SRF_2012-05-30 | ecosystem: Environmental > Aquatic > Marine > Strait... | reverse complement strand
TTTTCACCCAAATTAAAATAACCAATTTGTTCAATTATATCATCATTAATTTCATTTTGTGGAGAAAATGCAACCTCAATTGAATTAACATCTGGTGTAAATGATTGTGATAGAGGTAATTGTTGTTCAATACTTCTATATTGAGATAATACTTGATTACTACCACTTGGTAAAATTTGAGTTCCAACTTTTACTTTATCTGTAATTCTATTTCTAATACCTGCCGCTGGTTGATCTAAAAAGATATATTCAGTATTAGGTACAAATATTGGAGTAGTATTATAAGCAAAATTACTATTACCTGATTGAAAAGATTGTGTTACTTCCCAAGACCCTGTGATTTTTGGGTGGATAGATTCAAGTGAACCTGAATCTAATTCTGAGCCTAAAGGTGCTCTAAATATTAAATTTTCATAAGAAGAAGAAAGAGTATTACCACTATACATAAAAGGAGCAAGAGCATGTTTTTTTAAAGTATTATGAGATAATAATTCTCCAAAATGGTATCTTATTTCTTGCATTGAACCTATATATTTACCAAATGATGGGCCTGTTGTACTTCCATTCCATGTTGAACCCCCAAAAAATGCTTTAGGAGCACCCCCTATCCAATCTCCACTTTCTGAATAAGGATCTCCAAAAGATAAAGCTCTATCCGCTTCAGATAAAGAACTTTGAGTAACAATATAAGTTATATTTTTAAGATGATTAGATTGATAAGCACCTATTTGTATATCAGCAGCACTACCTGAAGTTCCTACTGTTCCTATATGAATATTCCAAAAATTTCCATTGTATATAGGAAAGTATTGTGTATCAACAAGAGAGTCAGATGTTGATTCAGATTGGATAAGTCTTAATCTACCATAATTAGTAACATCATTTGATGATGATATGTCATTTCCTGTATAAGGTTCTAATGTAATATGAAGGCTTTTAGCCTTATCTACAGCTTTTAAAGTAAATAAATGATTAAATGCTGCTGCTGTGGAATAGGTTGGTTTTATTCTAAATTCTACTGTTTTAGCTGAAGCACTTAAGGCATCTGTTAGAGAAGAAGACCAATTAGTTCTTTGAATATAATCATTAATATCCATAGCGTGGCTATATGAAGCTAGTGATTGTTTTTCATATGTAAATGTTTTATAGTTATCTGAAATATCTAAATCTTTAAAAGGAACATTTGTAGTAGTAGAACCTCCATATTCTTTTACATTTAAAATAGAAGCAGGAAGACCATAACAACTCATTAATGCTTTAATTCCCCTTTCTGTTCCTTTAGTTTTTAGAAGATAGGGGGCATTATGATAAATACGTTTCCATATTTCTTTTGTTATGTCTCCTTTAGGTAAAGACCCTTCGTTTGAAGCAGTTACCATTGTTTCAGAGGGAACAGATGAACCAGATACACTAGTACTTCCAAAAGTAAAACCTACATCAAATGTATTACTACCTGACCCCATACCTAACATATATTCTGTAAGTGAAGCATTTTCAAACTGATCAAAAACTTCAAATCCTATGCTTTTTAATTGGTGATAAACTAAATCTTTTGAAATTCCTAAAGTATGGTGAGTGTTTTTTATTTTAGATAAAGCTTTTATATAGGTCCAAATATGATCAAAATGGTGACCCACCATATTAACAAAATTAGAATATATATTATTAGTTGAATTATCTGTAATATGGGTAGGTATTAATTTATTTAAGCTATATTCATTTTGTTTATCATATAAAGAAGCAGATAATAATTGTCCTGAACTTGTAGCATGATGGTATTCTTTTCCTAACCAAGTTGTAGCTTCAGATGAAGTTACAGAATATAAGGTATAAGGTTTTGTATCATTTTGTTTAGGCCATGCAAATGTTCCTGAATCAAAATAAAGAAATTGTTCATACCCATCAAGTCCTTTTAATGTTTTTACTTTTTTATCATTAATATTATTTTTATTTAAAACAACAATACTTGAACTTACAGCACCTCCTGCAATATTTTCTATTTCTCCTATTTCTTTATCATAAGATTCTACTAATTTTAGTTTGTATTCAAAGTTTTTTAAACGTTCTGTAGCGCTACTAAAATGAACAAAATTTTCAAAATGGTAGGAGATTTCTGACTCATCATCATCAAAACTTTTAGATACAGGTCTAATATAATCATATTTTATATCTACATCAATTGTATCATCTTCTAATTTACTTAATAAATGTTGGTATGAAGAAGTTAAACTATAGTTTAATATATCATCATATGCTTTAAATTCTGAAGGAATTGAATTATTTAATCTAACATCAACATGAAAATTAGGACCCCCCATAGGAGTTCCTTCATCTTTTACTGAAATATTTCCTAAATCTACTCTTATAAGTAGAGGGTCTGTAATTTCTTCTACTACTCTAAAATGATTATTAGGTTTTATAGAGGAGGGAAGTGCATTAAGTGTTTTTAAAAATATTTCGTGTTTTTCAGGATCTTTATTTAATAAAATATTAATAGAGGGTATTAATGTATCTTCACCAAAATTAATTGAAAATTCTTTAAAATAAGCTGCTGATTCTATATCTGCTATAAATCTACTAACTGCAGGGTCAAGTATAGTATTAGAAGTTGTTTTAGCAATAGATTTTATTTCTCTTCTATCGCTTGATATTTCTTTAATTCTAAAGGGAAATTGATCTGTGTTAAATATTTTATTTTTTAAAATATTAAGTTTAATTATATACTGGCCTGAAAAAAAACCTCTATCATTAAGTACTTTATTAGGATCAATTTGAATTTTATTAGTTAAAGGAGCCTTTATTTCTTGGTTTGTAGGTATTATATAATCTTCAAAATAATTTTCAGAATGTATTAATTGATTAGAATTATTATACACATGTAATTCTATATAATCATCTTCTCTACCAAAAGTTTTATCAATAGTTTTAGACTGAATATCAGGAATTGAAAGAGTATCAAGAGGTGTAGATGTTTCTTTTAACTGATCTTTTTTTATTCTAGTGGTTTTAACACTTGTTTTTTTATTATTTGAATTAGATATATAAGCCATTAAGTACGTGTATTATTAGTTGCAACTGTATATTCGGGTTCTTTAAAAGGTTCATATTCTTTTTCTGTTTGGGGGTAAATATTAATTTCAAAATTACTTATACTAAGATCTCCTATTTTATGTATACTAGGACCTACGGGAATGTTGTTTAATGCTATAGTAGATATGAATAATATAAAATCTCTATCTTCTATATCTCCTGAATGTTTAGTTAATTTAGTTTTTAAATTTAAATAAGTTTGATAATCTTTTATTTCTCTTTTTTTAGAGGATTGCATATAATATATATCTTTTCCAGAACTTAAAACACTTTCAGGGTTATCTTTAAAAGATTCATCCATTATAAAAATCCCATTGTTAAAGAAAAAATGTTCTTTTTCAACACTATCTATTTCTTTTTGTATTTCTATTAAATCTTGTTCTAAGCCTTCTTTTTCTAACATCCTAGGATTTTTATACCCCTCAGGGTATGTGTAGGATATACTTCTAGATAAAAATTTATTATGCATTTCTCTTGAAAATTCAAAAAACTTTTTATTATATTGTTTAAAAAAAAGATCTATACTATTTTTTGAAGGTATAAAAAATTTAAATTCTTCATCTAAATAAGATAAAGCTTCTTTTACTCCATAAAGATTTTTATTTAATTCAATACTCATTAAATTTTTTTGATCTACTATAGGTAAAGCATCCCTTTCAGGAGCCCCCCAATTACTGTCAGCATGTGATTTTTGTTTATTTTTATATAATCGAGCCATTATCTACCAAGTATTATATTGATTTAATCCATAATTATTACCATTAACTGGATTAAATATATTATCATCTACATTTTGTTCTCTAGTCTTATATTCTTGTAATCCGGGAAATTCTATTCTATCTCTATTTAAAGTATCCCATCTTAATCCTAAAATATCATTTCCAGCAAGGTCCATGTAAAGACCTAAACTATCTTCAACACTACTTCTACTTTTATCATGAGAACTACCATTAGTAGCGTCCCAAAAAGCTACTCTTTTACCCCAATCTTTATATGTTTTATTTATTACAAGATATCTGTTTAAATATCTAATTATTGGTTGTCCATACATGTGAGGTCTATAATAATGACTATCAGGGTCATTAAATACTTTTGATTGAAGATCATGACTTTGGCCTAGAGAACCATAAGCTCCTGGTATATTATAAATCTTTTTAGTTCCATATGAGGATAGTGTTTGTCCTGTATAACTTGGATCATCTATTATAGTTATACCTGTATCCCCCCAAATTCCTGTAGTTTGGGTTGGAAGGCCATTAAATAGTTTTTTAGAAGTATCCTGTATATCCCCCATTAGTAACATGGTATTAGATATGTGTTGGTTTTCAATTTCTTGACTCATAATTCTTCCTTCAGCATATACTATTGCTTCATATTCTCCAATAGGTCCCCAATTTCTTTCATAATTTGTTATATCATTACCATTATATTCTATACTAACAGAAGCTTCATTTTCATAATAAGAAGCAATATCAGAAGGAATCATATCATTTTCCATATTTGTTCTTCGAAGTATTCTAAGTGTTTGTTTTTCTCCTTTAGGTATAATTGCAGTTTGAAGTGTAGGACCTTCTTCATCATTCATATAGGTATCTTTAATATATTTTACACTACAGGCATCATTACTTAAATAAAATTGTAGTGTATTAACATCTAAATCTAACCCTTCGGATAAAGCAGGTACAAAGTCTGAAACTTCATTACCCATACATTCAAATTCAATATCATGATATGCGGCATATCCTAATAAATCAGGCAAATCAATAATCAATTCTGTGCCCTTTAAATGTAAATCTTTATCTGTGTTTATTTCAGGACCATCAGGTATATCATTTAACTCATTAATAGTAACAAAATATCTACCATCAGCATTAGTTGGGGGGAGTTTAAAAGCTTTTTTTGTTTTTACAAAAATGTTTTCATTACCAAAAGCTCTTAATCTTCCTTCTTGCATAATGTACTTTGTATCCATATCTTGATACTGAAAGCCATCTTCTCCTGCAACTATTAAAGATTTATCTTCATAAACAGGATGTTCATTAGAAGCAGGATTTTCTAAAGATATTAGTTCTGCTTCTTTTCCTGAGAGATTTTTTACTAATAATTTAATTTGTTTATCTAATGTTTTATTATAAGCATCATTTACGTGGTCATAACTTTGTTTTATTATTTGTTTATGAGATTTTTTACCTTCTTTAGGTATATTATAAAATATATTATTATACATTTCATTAACTTTATCATGACTTATAGGTTCATTAGTTTTAGCTAATTGAGTAAAACTTTTAGATAAAATATCATTAGAATGTTTATTACTAATTATTTTTTTAGTTAATTTTTTATTTATAGCCATTATCTAATAACTTTAAAATAATAATTATTATCATATATAGTAGTACCAAAAGAATCATGGTTTTTAAATAAAAAACGATAATATCTTTCAGGTTGAAGACCTTTCATATATATTTTAAAATACATCCCTTCATTATTAGCACTCATTTTTGTATATTCAGAATCAAAAGGAATAATTTCTTGTTCTGTATGTGCGTCTCTTATGCTGTAGAAAGAAGATGTATTAAAATAAGATGAATTTAAATAGTTAGAACTTGTAGAAAAGGTTCTTGTTGGGTATTGTGGTCTTATATGGATTCTAAAAGTAGCAACATCATTCTGATTGTATTCTTCTTTATTATTGTATAAAGTTACATTTAAATCTTTATTACTATCTAATATACTTGCTGTATATGCATTTGGAAATGTAGAATCATCCCATTTAAATGATAGTTTTGGAGGATGTATTGTGTGGGTATCTACAGCAAAATATTGCAATTCACCAAAACTATGAGAGGTATTTTGTTCAATAGCATCAGGTTTTTTTAGTAAAAAACCATTATTTTCTATCCCATCAGGAAAAGTAGTACCAGCATTTAAACTTGCACTCCATTTTTTAACTATACTAAGTACATCAAAATTAGTATCTAAAGTATTTCCAACTAAAAATTGTTCAGATGCATAAAAACTAGCACTAGTATACCACACACCTCCCCCTAAAGTAATTAAAGGTTCACCTATAGATCCAGTAGAACTATGAGCAAAACTTGATGTAGTCCATTCAGTAGCTACTGTTGTATTGTTTCTATACTTCCAACTAGCACCATTTGAACTAGTAGGTAAATTAGAATATCTACCAGTACCCTCATCCCAAGATTGAGATACAGCAAATATATCAACATTTAAAGTAGATAATAGATTTTTTGGTTCTGCCGCTGTAAGTTGAAGGTTTACTTTTGAAGAATTATTAAAAGCATCTGCTCCTATAATATCATTCATTACCTCTTGAAGGTCTTCATTTCTAAATTTAATTAAAATTCTTGAAGGGTATACTATGTTATCTGATGACCCTCTTTCTTTAACTAATTCTAAAATTTCATCATTACCTGTATTCATTTCTGATCTATCAGGTTGACTGTATAATGTTGTATCCATTTCAGGAAATATAAAATAATATGCCATATTAGTAAGTTGTTACTCGTCCTTTAATATCTGTATTTGGGTGTTTAAGTTCAAAAATGCTTGGGTCTAATGAGGGGTAAATAACCCCATTTCTTGTAGCGGTATCCATAGGATATTTATTTTGTGAATATCCTGTAGATTCTCCACTTTTATTTGTAAAAAATATGTCTTCTACTGTTTGTACTCCTTTTACTTCTCCTATTAAGTTTTTAACATCAGATATTATTATAGGTTGATTGATTTGCCATTTTTTAATGTTAAAATAATTTCTTAATTCTGTAATACATTTTAAAAGAACTTCTTGATTATTGTAATTTTTAAAAACCGTGATTTCAAAATCTATTTTAAAATTAATAATAAAAGCATTTTTAATATTAATTGCATCTGTTAACATTCTATATTGTTCTAAATAAGTAGATAAATTAGTTTTAGTAGCTGTATTTAGAGTAGTTAATTTTTCTGCTGAGGTGTATCCTAAAGTATATAAATTTAATGCTAAAGGATTAGGAATTCTAGTTGAACTTGAGGGGGATATTTGATCATCTTGAACTATATATGCTTTAGCTATACTTCCAAATTTAGGATCCATAGATAAAGATCTTACAATATAGTCTTCTCGAGTTACTGTTCTTTGTTGAGATGAAAAATTAGCCATAGTGTTTAATCTTATATCTTCTAAACTTTCTTCTCCTTTCCCACCTCTAGCTGCATTAGGATTAGTGCATGCTACTGAGGATACAATAAAATTTTTCATCCCTGCATTTAAGTTTGGGGTAAAATCATATAAAAGAGTACCTGTTTTAGTAATATTATTACTACCTACATTAGAAGCTAATCCTCCTCCTACTAGATAAGATACAGTTAATGTAGTGTTTGAGGGAGATTGTCCATATGCTTTTGTATATAAAAAATTTGAAGGATCAAATGCTATATCTAATTTACTTCTACCATCTTTAATACCTAACCCTATATTATCAGGATTTGGTATTATTTGTTCATCTGATTTATCACTGATCCCTGCACCAAATTGAATTTCTAATTGATTATTTGGTTTTAATCTACTAACAAATCTTCTAGGAACTTTTTTTAGTTTTAATAAATAGGGGGTTTCATTATTATATCCATGTAAAGTAGGATCATTAGCCGCATTATTTGTTATTGGTTCAAATATAGTATCTTGAGCTAAATAAGGAACTTCATTCCATTCATTACCCTCTGAATCTATGATAGATTCAATAGATATTACATTAGTATCAAATAAATTTATAGTTTTATATTTTTCAGCAGCTCCTATAGTAAATGTTTGGGTTCTAATATCCCCCGAAATTGCAGGAACTGTTTTTTCAAGTATATAATATTCTGGGTTATTACTACTATCATATTGAAAAACACTAGAAGTTACAGTATTAAAAGAAGAAGAATAAGTAAAATCAGCATCTTTAGTTAAATAAAAATTATCTCCTTTTAAAGTAGAAAATGTAGAATTTTCTTTTATTCTTAAGGCGTAATCATAATCAGGTACATAAGTACTGTCTACTGTTTTAGAAGGAACTAATTGGGATATGGTTAAATCTGCTGTAGAAGCTGCTGTTGATTTAGGTTTATACCCCATAGTATAAGCCATATTGTATACATTTTCTTTATCTTGTGCTAAATGTAAAAAGGACTCTTGAAGTTGAGTGTCTGTATAATAAGATAAAACATCACCTACGTAAGCAGACATTTCAAGAAACATCATTCCAGGATTACCTTCACTAAAATCATTAAAATTTTCAGGAAAATATACTTCAGCAAAGTTTCTTAAATTTTCTTTAAAAGAGTTATAATCTTTATTTAAGTACTTTATGTCTTTATCTTGTGTTTTATTTGATACTTTATTGTAAGCCATTGTTAATTAAAATTTAGTTGTATACTATCTTCTTGTGCATCTAATAAAGATTGATAAGTTATAGTTATAAATAGAGAATGTTTATCTTCTGACATTTGTATTTGTACATTATTTACTTTTATACCCGAAATATACCTAGAGGTTTGGTCTTGGATTATTTGTTTTAAATAATCTAAATTTATTTGTTGTTCAAATAATAGCTTTTTTAACCCTACACCATAATTAGGTAAATTAATTCTTTCACCAGGTTCTGTTAGTAAAAGATTAATAAGATTAGATTTATTTTGTTCCTCTATAGTTTCAGTACCTTTAAACATATTATTTTCGTCTAAAGGAAAAGCAACCCCTATAGTAACATTTTTGTTAATATTTAAAGGACTTATTCTTCTTGATCTTATTAAGGGCATATATTATTTATTTCTTTTTTTATCTATTGCTTTCATTAAACTACTATAATCTCTTGTTACCGCATCTGCTACTGGTTTAGATACAGCTTCTATAGGCATTTCCCCTATATTGGTAAAACCTTCATCTATAGAAACAGGTGATGCCCTCCCATTTAAATTAGTACTTCCTTGGGCAGTCTCATTTAATAAATCATTTAAAGCTGTATTAGAAGTAAAATTAAGTTTTCTATGAGGTTTTTCTATAACATTATTTATTACTTCTTCTTTTAAAGAAGTATTTGTGTTTTTAATTTTTGAAAAATCATTTTGGTTTTCTGTTATTAATTGTTGGTATTCTTTAGTAATATCTTCTTTAAGAGATTTAATTTCTCTACGTAAAGAATAATCTATTTCTTCTCTAACTATTTTTCTAATTAAATTTTCAAATGTTTTTGCCTTCATATTTTATTGTTGTTTATTATAAATATAATTTTTTTTAAGATTTGTTTGATTTTTTGTTAAAATTGACTATCTTAAAACTAATATTGTGGTCTTCTTCTAAATTTTCTTTTATTTTAAATACTCTTTTAAGAGCTTTTTCATTACCTAAATCTTGGAGTTTATTATATACATCATTATATTGATTTTTTAATAATGACATATATTGTTGTAAAGGAGTAGTTTCATTAGGGTCAGGAATTATAGAGGTAGCAGTGTTTTGAGAATTGTTTAATTCAGCACATCCTTCTTCAAATTGAAGACGTAAACTAACCATAAATAATAATAATTTATCTACTTGTTCTTTAATAGGTTGTATTTTTTCTTTAACAGGAGTTACACGATCTATTACCTTTTTTGCTTGTTTTTTAAAAAATAAAATCATTAGAGGAATAGCTATCATTAGTTGAGTTAATTCTTTTACTAAAGCTACTGCTTTATCTCTTCTTTTTTGTGCTTGATCTATACCTATTCCTGTTACTACAGGGACTGTTTGGGATATTAATAAAGCAGGAGCTGCTAATATTATTATTTCAAGTACGGGAACTACATTTTCTTTTAAAATTTTTGCTAATTTGCTTATAGTCCCTATAGGACCTTCTTCATTTATTATAGGATTTATAGTATTTTCTATACTTTCTAGTTTTAATAAAGCTTCTTTTAAAATGTTATTTATTCTATTTAATTTTTTTTCTAAATTATTATATATTTTATTAAATTTTTCTTGACCTTCAGGACTACAAGAATCGTCGTTTATGTTTACTTGAAGTTTTTTCATTATTTCTTCAGGAGTAAGAAGCTCATTTTTCATTTCTTCTACTTTGTTTAAACCTTCTTGTTTTATTTTTTCTTTAGCTCTTGTTAACACAGAGTCAATTTGGGAATTTAAAATATTTCTTACTTGTTTTGTAGCCATTATACTAATTTTGTTTTTATGCTTTTAATACTTTGTAGTTCCTCTTTTATAGTTTCTATTTCTTTAGTTCTTTTATTTAAAAGATTTATATTTTTAGGGTATATACCTGTAGGGCTGCCTGGGGGAGATGATAAAAAAGAAACCTGAAATGCTAAATCTGAATATATTTTTTGTATTAAATCTAAAACTTCTTCTAAAGAAATTATTAAATCATTTGCTAAAACTGCTGGTTGTTCAGGTAATTTATTATCTTCTAGCCCTAAATAAATATTAGGAGAATTTACTATAAATTTACTTTTACTTTTATCTGAATTATTTGTATCAAAATGGAAATTACCATTTGTACTAAATCCTATAGCTTTATCTGAATATAATAATATACTGTCAGTTTTAGCATTAAATATTAATCTATTTGAATTTAATATTACTTGGTCTCCTATATATGATTTTGGTGATAATGGTATGTAAGTCATTTTTCTTAAATTTAAAAGTCTGTAAATCCTACTATAGATTCGTCTGCTTCAGGTATGTTGTGTAAGTATTTTCCTCTTTTAATCATTTCTTCAGGGTAACCTTCATCCATTAATTCGTGGTATACTTCTACTTCAGAAGACATAGTACAGGTTTTAGGGTTATTTCCCTCAATATATGAAATATGAACCCATGAAAAGGGTTGATCAGCATTAGTAAAATCTTCTCTTTCAGGAAATTCCCAAATTAATTGATTCCACTCAGGTAAATTTTGAAAACACCAATTCCATAAAACAGATGAAGATTTACTTAAACTAAGTAAATCTATAGCATATCCCTTAACATGTTGGCTAGTTTCAGTTCCCCCCATTAATTTGTTTAGTTCAGTAGATCTATAAGCAGATGTTATTTTAATATCTTCAATACCAAAAGCTTCTACAATAGGTATTATACAGTTAGTATGCAATAAATTTAAATTATTCCATATAAAATCTTCGGTAAGAGTAGGATCTAAATATTCATCTACTCCTGGATAGTTATTAATACCATTGTTATTTGCTAATTTGCTGTATATATTATGTATTTTTTTAAATTTTGCCATTTTATCCTATTTCTTCGTTTAAAAAATTATCATTTATATTATCGGGAAGTACATAATTTTCAGATAAAATTAAATTAGAATTTATAGAAATTGTCTGTGCTTCTGTAGAGGCTATATCATAATAGTCTGTTTCTATTTCTTGTACATTAGCTAGTTCTGTACTTTGGGTTTCTTCAGGGGGTAATTCTTCTGCGGGGCTTAAAGAAGGATCTTCTTTTACATTTTCAGATAAAGCATTATTTTGAACTTCTGGTTCTTCTGAATGTTTTTCTCTTTCTCTATCATAGTAATATGATAAATCATGTAATGAAGCTATTTCAAAATTATTTATTTGTTGATCAGAACATAACCAAATGCTTGAATTATCTTGATTTATATTTTCTACAGTATGTTCATATTCTTCTTCTATATTAGTTGAAATTGTTTGATGACCATTACTTATTATAGTAATAGGGGATCCTATTTGTCCTTCATTACTCCAATTATTTTTTCTTGTTATTTTTTCTGTATTTATAGTAGATCCAAATCTTATAGAATTTCCAAATCTACCTTGTAAAATCATATCCCCCTCATATGGTTGTAAACGTTTTATAAGAGCATTTAATTTAAAATAATTATCATTTTTATGATTTAACCTATCAATAAAAGCATTACTATTAACATTCTGCATTATAGATAAAGGAGACAAATAATATTTATCTGGTTTTTCTAGTTCATTATGTTTAGGGCTTGCAGAATATTTTATATGAACTAATTCATTTTTTACAGGAATATGAAGCAAATTGTAATGATAAGGTTTAGCTGTAGATAGTTCAAAGTCTTTGTCAGCTTCAGGAGTAAGTTCATCTAATTCAGTAAAATAAATTGTTCCTATATCATCTGCTGTACAATTAGGTTTACATGCATCATGATTTTTATCTAAAATTATATCATAAACTCTTACAATTTTATCCATCAGTTTCTTTAGGTTTGTTTAGTTGTTTAGGTTCTTCAATATTTTTTGATATTTCATCAGCTACTTGTTGAAGTTGTTCCATTTCTTCTTCTGTTAGTAGTCCTCCATCTCCACTAGAAGTAGCCCCTGTAGATAAACGTTGGACTATAGCAGCCATTTTTATTAATTGATCATCATTTTTAACACTAATTTCCATGTATTCTTTAATTAATGGTACTACTACGGTAGCATCTCCTAAAGAAGTAATAAGGGGTCTTAATTCAGCTATTAAACTAGCTAATTGTTTTGATTTTTTTGATTGGTTTTTATGAATTTCTTTTAACAAATCAGAAAATGATTTATCATCAAAAATTACTTGGTTTAATGAATCCATAATTATTTATTTATAATAAATATGGAAAAATTTAAATTTTTACATATCCTGTTTCAATATATTCTTGATGTAACTTTTTATATATTTTTTTTAGTATTTTTGTTACTTTTGTAATAACAGGAGTATCTACATTAGTCATTTCACGAATGTATATATAAAGGGCCTTTTTATTAAAAATTTCTAAATTTTCTCTGCGCTTAAAAAGAGTATTAATAGCATCACATACTTTTCTATCTTTATCTTTTTTAAATATAGTAAACATGTTTTTGTCTATATATTCAGTAAGATGATCTATAAAATCTTTTAATTCTTTTTTTCTTTGGTCTCTACCTAATTGGTGTATTACTCCATCATCTTCATCTGCTGCTAGTAAATCTACTTTTTGTTTTTTCTTTTTATAGTTGTTATTATTATATAATATAAGGTAATTTTTTCCTACAATACTAAAATAAGAAAAAGCTTTTGAACCTTTTTCAGGTTTAAAATAATCTAATTTTTCTAATAAAAAACAAATTACTTCATGTTTTAAATCTTCTAAAGATTCTACTTCTGTATAGTAAAATTTAAAAGTATGGATTAAATTTTCAGCTAGTTTATAAAAGGGATAATAAATTCTTGTTTTAAATATATAATCTCTTTCATCTTGATTAGATGATGATAAGTACTGTTTTATAGCTAAATCAGTATCTTCAGTAAAATATCTTTTTTTTGTTCTTTTTCTTCCTCTTTTTTTCTTTGGTGGGGGAATAGAGTTTGATTCTATAATGGGGGGTTTTGGTTTAGTTATCATAATTTTATTTAAGGGTAAATTCGTTTAAGGCTTCTTGGATTTTTTTAATTTCATTAAAAAACCATCCTATTTCATCATCTGAGCTAAATGTACCTCTAGTATCTATTTCTTTTATCCTTTTATCACATTCATTTACAGCATCACTTTGTTTAGAGATAAAATCTTCTAAAGCTTCATTCTTTTTTAATAAATTAAAAAGAGCAAAACCTAAAATAATTGTAATAATAATAAGTAATATTGTTGATATTGTCCATCCCATATTTTAATCTTTAAAAAATGAATCTATTACATCTAAGGTAGCATTAGATAGATTCGGGTTATTTTTAGTATTTATTTTTTTAGCATTTCTTATTGTTTTATCTCCCTTAGAACCATTTGTAGGTTTTGATTGTTTAGGAACTGCATCTGTTGCATTATTCCATATCTCATATTCAATTTGAGCTGCCATATGGTCTGCTTGGTGCATAAGTAAGGGTAAATGTGATCTTAATTTAGTTTCTTTCATACCTGACATAAAGTAAAATTTATTACTTTCATCATATAAACCATCATGTATTTTAATACCAATAAATTCATTTTGAGTTACCTTAACACCAATTTCTTGTAATAAGAATAAAGATCGTTCTGGTATTTTCATAGCAGGAATGTCAGTATTAAACTTATAAATTTGGCCTAATTTATCAATATGCCATTGTGAGTCGTTTGGTTTATAATATTCACCTTCTTGTTGGCCCATCTTACCTAAATCATGAAATAAAGCGATGAAATGCATTTCTTCAATTGTATATGTGGATATATCTCCTCCCATTTTATTCCACGTTTTATATAATTCATTTGCGCAATCAAATACACGTAATACATGGTCAGTATAACCACCTGCAAATGCTGAATGGTGCCAGTTTTTAGCTGCGGCAGGCATCATCATCATTCTTTCTTGATATTTTTCCATAAAAGGAATTAATATATCTGTCCGTTCTTTAGATATATTTGTTTTTATTTCGCTAATATAGCGATTCCAATTTGATTGGATTTTTTCTGCTGATAACATAACTTATTTTTTTATTAAAATGTACCCATATTTGAAGTTCCCCTAGCTCCTATGTTGCCAGTTTGAGATATAGTTATAATATTTTGTAACTCTTCGTAACGATCTTTTAATTCTCCCTGTTCCATAAAATTAATTGCATCTGCTGTTTGTCCTCTTTTGATTAAATTTCTTAATTTTGATAAAGATTGATCTAATCTTTCCATTGCTGTTTGTAATTGTTGTTCGTAAGCCATAATTATTTTATTTTATTTATTGTTATATAGTAAGAAAATATGGGAAATCCAAATTTTTTAATAGAACTTTATGTGTTGAGATGAAGCTTTTGTAGATGAAGCAGCATATCTCATAACATCATTTATTACTTCATCTGCTGAATCTGCATTATCGTATATTTTTTCTAAAAATTCTAAACCCATATATTTTGCAGTTCTCCAACTTAATTCAGAGGTATCATATAATTTTTTAAAATCTTCTTTAGAAATGTTTTCCATAAATCTATCAAAAAGATAATAAAACTTTTCATAATAATTTTTATCATCTATTTGAAAGGCTTTTTTTACATCTTTACTTGTAGGTAATGTTTCTATATTATTTAATTTTAAGACATCATTTATCCCACCATGACAAGCTTTTCCTCCTCTAGCTGCTTTACCTGATATTTCAGCACACCAGCCTGAATCAACGTTAAAGTTTTTTAACATTAAAGTCCCTGCATTTTCATCTGAATCTTCTTTAGTTGTGTCTATATATTTTATTTCTATATTAGCTGACTTTACAGAAGCATCAAAATCATTAAATTTGTATATATTTTCTTTAGGTATTTCAGGATCATTTTGAATTACTGCTTTAGGTTCTCTATTTTTAGGTATTTGTTTTAAAGATATTCCTATTAATTTATTATCAGCGTAAAAATTAGATATTTGACCATTTAATACTTCTAAATTACCTGACCAATCATGGTTTTTTAGGTCATTAGATATTAACCAAATGTCAGCTGGGTTCCATTTGTCATTAGCCATTTTTAAATTTCCTTCTTTTTTTGCAACTTCACTCCAAGCATTATATATTCTATCTACTTGTTCTGAACCCCTATGGATTTTAAAATTGTTATTTGGAAATGTTTTAATTATACTATTTACAGATTTAGATATTGAATCTTTCCATTTAGGGGATTCATTTAAAAAATTTATTACTTCTTCAATAGAAGCATCAGCATCTACATATGATGCTACTTGTTCAAAGTTTTCATTATTTAAATCATCACTTGTTATAGAACTGTTGTTTATATAATATGCTACAGCACACCCGTATGCATGAGCAGTTTCTTGTAATCTAGTTTCATCAGTACCCCCTCCTGCTCCTTTACTTGATCCAAATTCTTCTGTTTTTTTAAAAGAATCTAAAGCATAAGGTGTTTCATTGTCATCATAAAAAACTAAACCTGTTAAGTTATCTTGAAAATTAATTAAATATTGTTCTAATCTTTCAATAGCTTCTTGAGATTTTTCTTTATTGATAATTAATTTAGTACCATCTACCATTTCAAACTCACTACCACCTTCAATTTTATCTAAAACTACTTGTACACGAATACCTGGTTCTTTAATTTTACCTATTCTATCTTTTCTTAATTCACTAGGATTTAAAGAAGCTTCTTTTAAGGATTTTATAATAGTACTAGATGGTAAATCAAGTTTTTCTAAAATTTGTTTAAGTATAGAGATATCAGAAGGGCTATCCAATAATGGATACCCCTTTTCTGATTTATAAGACCACTCTAATAATAACTCATCAAGAGTCATAATTTATTTTTTAATATTAGCAAGTTTTTTAAACCTTGATTTCATTTTAACTTCAGCTAATAATTTTGAATTTTTATTTTTTTTCTTTTCATTTAAAGACGTAGTATAAGCACCACCACCATTAATTGTAGTTTCTTCTAAATCAGCTTCTTCATCTTCTTTATCTTCAACATCATCACCCTTATCATCATCTTTTTTATCATCTTTTTTATCATCTCCCTCAAAGTGGTCTTTTAACATATCAAATATATCTTTTAATATATCTGTAGGTGAATCATCTTTTTCTGTAGCATCTATATCATCATCAGATACAGCTACAGTAGGATCAGGTAGATCATCTATATCACCCATAGGACCCATAGGACCCGCAGGTAATGGTTGTTCTTTAATTTTTTCTTTTTTGTATGCATCATATTCTTCTGCAATCATTTTTTTAAGTTCTTTTAAATTCATGTTTTTATTTTTTTAATAAATTATTATTGGTTTAAGTCTTATAATTCAACCCCAAAATTTAATAATATTAATCTAAACTTAACTCCGGGATTCCAATTAAGTTCAAATAGAGTCAATACTCCAAGTCTTAGGGAAATATCAATAATATTTTTTTTATTACCTTCTCTCCAACTGTCTATAAAATTCATAACTATTTTTTTATTTTATTTAAAATACAACAATAAACCTGCTGTACCTACTTTTATTCTTCCTATTGGACCTTCAATATCACTACCTACAGTTGCAGTTATAGGTGTAGTTATATCAGCAATAGCAGAATCTACAAATTGAGACCCTGTTAAAGTTAGTCTATTACCTTCATCTGGATCTCCCCACATAGTGTTTAATATAGTCCCCGTAGCTAATACATGCATTTTTGATATACTTCCTGTGTATTCTGTAGATTGGGATGAACTAACTATTTGTGAATATTTTTGATACATTGATTTATAATTTTAATGCATTAGCTACACCTTCTAAATAAGCTGCTTTTGCTATTTCATAATATACTTTTACTCCCTCTGATCCTTCTCTTAAAGAAATTCCATTTTCTTTACATATTTCAAGAAGTCTAAGAGCTTCTTCACGTGTCATTTGAGATTTAGCTATTTCACGTCTAGTTCCTCTAGCTTCTTCTTCTACTCCTGCTCTTGCTTTATCTAAACCTAATTTAAGTCTTTCTTGAAGGCTTTTTATAGTTTTAAATAATTCTTGATCTTTTACATATAAATTAAGAGTATCATCTGTGTCAAATTCTTGATTAAACTTGTCAAAAGCGTCTTCAAAATCTGCATTTGCTTCTTTTTGTAATTTATTATAAGCGTCTTCTTTATCTTTAGGTTTTTCTAATTTAGGGTCATTTTTTATATCGTTTTTATACGTGTCTAATAACTCATCTTTAATAAAAAGCATACTACCAGGAGCAGGATTATCTTTTGTGTAATCTCCTTCTTCCTTTGGTTTTTTTCCTTTAGCATCTACCCTAAATAATATATCTTTTATAGCTTCTTCTTCTCTATCAAACCTATCTTTTCTTACTGGTTTGTCTTTTTTAGCTTTTCCTTTACCTTTTTTAGGAGTTCCCTCATTATCTTCCATATCAGCCATAGCTGCTGCCTTTGCTGCTCCTTGTTCTTTAAGAATTAATTTCATTTCTTTTTTAATAGCTTCTTTAAGTTCTTTCATTTTATCATCCTTAAAATTAGTTTTTTTAGTTTTGCTAAATTTTTCATCTACAACAGGTTGCATTTTATTAAGATCAAAATGATCATTAAGCCATGTTTTAAAGTTTTTACCTTCAATTTGACCCGCATGATTCATTCCTGATTCAAATTGCATTAAACCAGAATAGTAAGCATCATGGGATTGAAGGTTTTTAAGTACTTTTTCTGTAGCTTTTTCTCTTTCTTCTGGAGTAGATTCTCTTAATCTTGTACATCCTAGTTCAGTTAATTCATAATCCATACCTTTTCTAAATTCGAAGGGGTTTACTTGGTCAAGTAAATTTCCCCCTCCCTTAAAAGCGGATTCTTCAGAAGTAGAGACTTTTTCTTTTTTTGGTGTGTATCCGTAAAATTTGTTGTTAGCCATTATTATAGTATATTATTCCCTAATAAATATAAACTTATTTCAAAAGGCGTTATTGTTTTATGATTCTATTATTTATTATCTTATTATCATGTGTTATATTTAGATTATAAACTCCACTTGATAATGATGTCATGTCTATTTGTTTTGTTTTTGTTTTGGAAATAACTAAATTTCCTATCATATCATATATCTTTATATCAACTTCTTGTGTACTATTTAATATGTCTGTTACTGGATTAGGATATATTAGTAATTCTCTACTCATTTCTTCTAAATCAATAGGCCATCCTAAATCACAATAATTATATAATTCTACACAATATGAATTCCAACTACCTGTACAACATTCTGTATCAATGGATATTACCCATTCAAAACAATCGTTAGGTAACCAATAAGGGACTCCAGGCCCACCACTACATTCTGCATCATACTCACAACTTCCATCATCTGTGTTAACATTTCCATCATAATTATAAGCATTAACATCAGTACATCCTATTAATATATCAATACATGTTCCATTATCTGTATTAGCTAATTCATCATAGTTAAATGCTTCTGAATCTGTACATCCATAAACTACTTCAATACAGCTAAAGTCTTCTGTATTTGCGTCTGAATTATAATTAAATGCTGTTGAATCTGTACACCCATAAACAACTTCTATACATGAACCATTATCTGTGTTTGCTAACTCATTATAATTAAATGCTGTAGAATCCGTACAACCATATACATAATCTATACACGAAAAATTATCTACATTAGCTAATTCGTTATAATTTAAAGCTGTTGAATCTGTACAACCTTCTACTATTTCAATACATGTTCCATTATCTGTGTTTGCTAATTCGTTATAATTTAATGCTGTCGAATCTGTACAACCATAAATGTAATCTATGCATGAAAAATTATCAACATTTGCGTTTTCATTATAATTTATAGCAGATGCATCTGTACATCCATACACAATTTCTATACATGAATCATTATCTACATTAGCATCTTCATCATAATTAAGAGCATCTGGGTCTGTACAACCATAAACTGTTAATATGCAACTACCATCATCTACGTTAGCAAAAGTATCATAATTAAATGCAAATATATTTGTACAACCTTCTACTATAGGGATACATGAATCATTATCTGTGTTAGCTGTTGAATCATAGTTAAATGCAGTTGGATCAGTACAACCATATATAGGGAATATACAACTACCATCATCTATGTTAGCTTCAGAGTTAAAATTAAATGCTGAAGAATCAGTACATCCTGGATATAAACATGAACCATTATCTACGTTTGCACCTTCATTATAATTAGTTGCTTCAGAATCTGTACATCCAAAATATAAACATGAATTATCACTTACATTTGCATCTTCATTATAATTCCAAGCTACTGAATCCATACATCCAAAAACTATTCCTTCACACGAACCATCGTCAAAGTTTGCGTTTTCATCATAATTAAATGCTATTTCTTGAGTACATCCAGGTATAACTTCAATACAAGAACCATCATCTGTATTTGCTTCTTCATTATAATTTAAAGCAGTTGAATCTAAACACCCTTCTACTGTTGGGATACATAAAGTACCACAAAAAGGCATTGCTTGATACACATTATAAAACGGAGGGCTAAACGATTGTAGTGCTCCTTGACCATTATCTGCAAATGGGTTCCATCCTTCATATAATAATACGTTACCGTTTGCGTTTGTTAATTTAAAGGAGTTATGTAAAGTTTGAAATTCTACTTCTTCTGGTGGTGTTTGTGCACCTCCTACTTCAAAGTAATATATTTTAACAGGTTTATCTGTTTCTAACCATATAGGAAATGTTTGTTCATACTGTCCTGGTCCCATTGTAAATGACCATTGGTTATCTCCCTGAACAACTCCTAAGAATGAATTACCCCATCCATCAGCACCAGCGTCTCCTATCCATAGTTCATAGTTACAGTTAGGATATATTTCCATTTGTGTAGCTAATGAATCATAATTAAATGCTATAGGATCAATACACCCTAATACATGCTCTGTAAGGCATGAGTCATCATCTGTATTTGCTAAGGGGTTAAATTCTTGGTAATTAAAATCTGTACATCCTAATATTTCTTCTACATTACCACATATGGTTGTTTGTTGCCAAGTTGAATAAGCTACATTTCCAAAACCAACTCCTACTGTATCTTGTGCTGCATTTACCCAAGTATTAGAGGATAATGAAGTAATTACTTCTCCATCACATCCTTTTATTACAACATTACCATCCATTGTTCCACCTGAAGTAGAACCAGCTAAACCATCACCAAAAGTATCTGATATAATAAATTCAAATCCACCTTCCATTGCACAAACATTATAAGTGTAAGTCTGTCCAACATCTTGATAAGTATATGTTCCGTCTGGAATTTCTGTACTACCATCACCACTAACAAATGACCAACCTGTTTCACCTGGCCAATTATCTAAAGTTACTTCTATCACTAATGGTACATATCCTACATCACAAGCTTGACCTCCACAAGAACCATCATCTACTGTTGCCCATGGATTGTAATTAGGAGCATTTTCATCTGTACATCCTTGTGTACATGGGTATGGAGTAAAGAGTATTGTATCTGATGCTAGGCTATCTGCTGTAAATAATTGGGCATAAAATTCATCTTCCCAATTAGGTGGCATTGTACCATTACCAGCATAAACCCCCCATATACCATTATCTATATCTGTGTCAAAATTATAAGAATTAGTTCCATTACTGCCATAAGTTATTTGAGTTATATTACAGTTAGGGTTATCTGAAACATCCCAGTTGTAATAGAGGATTGCTAACCCACCATCACAATTTTGTTCT
>Ga0181409_1000250_pt1 | contig 21390 bp, 34 predicted proteins | sample 32SPOviralmetaG_FD_130138 | JGI IMG/M metagenome (GOLD analysis project Ga0181409, IMG submission 130138) | Marine viral communities from the oligotrophic San Pedro Time Series (SPOT) site, San Pedro Channel, CA, USA - 32 SPOT_SRF_2012-05-30 | ecosystem: Environmental > Aquatic > Marine > Strait... | reverse complement strand
GTTAATCTGTTTAATATAATGTTTACTGTTGGAGTATAAAATATCGTTCCGTTTTCTCTAGAACCTGTAATAGTATCGGTAAGACTTGCAACACCTAAAGGCATTGTATATCTATAAAGACTATTACTTCCCATCTCTAAATCAGTAATTTCACCATTTGCTGTTGGTATCGAAGTTACTTGGTCATAAACTGCGAAATAAATAAATTTTATTCCACCTGATATTCTATTACAATCAAGTCCTCTACCTTTTGTTAATGCTGTACACGCCATTGTTTTTAAGTTTTAAAGGTTAAAGGAGTAGAGGCTTTTACACCTCTACTTCTTGTATTAATTTTATGATTGTCTTACAATATCTGCTCCTACTCCTGTTTGAACACCCATAGAGTATTTTGCAACCACTCTAATGTTGTCTGAACCATCTAAGTTAGCCATATCAAGTAAAGCAATTCTTGTAGTGTCAGAAAGTAAATCAGTTCCTGCGAACATATTACTTCTTTGTGCCGCTACTAATTGATTGTCAACCATACCTGGACAAACTGCAATCTTGTATCCTTCAAATACAGGCTCATAGTCACCATTCATATTATAAGCATTAACATATCCTAATGTAGATACTGCTGATACATAGAAAGCGTAAGTCTTAGGATTCATATAAATATGTAAGTCTTCCTTTCTTAAGATTGGTGAAACATTAGCAGCCATATCTGCTGTTAAAGTTTGTAAGTTTGCTATAATGTTTGCTGCTGCATATGCTCCTGAAGCAGAAGACTGTATAACTGTTGCATCAACACCTGGTAATAAGTACCCTGTACCTGTTCCTAAGAATCCTGCGAACTCACCATTGTTAGCCGCAACACCTGACCATATAGAAGATTCTGCTGCATCTGCTATGATTTCACCCATATAAGATATAACATAGTCATCAAATGATGGTGGTGGTGGAGACCCTGCGCCTGCTCTCATTTGTAATGCTTCCCAAGAACTAAGTAAAGTAGTTTTACATAGGTCTAGGTTGATTTGTAAATTTTTAGGCTCTAATACTTTTTCTGTAAGTGCTAGAGTACCATTATCTGTAAAGTCACAAGTAGCATCTCTTACTACTGAACTTCCAGCCATTCTTTGTATATTAGACTTAAACTTAATGTTTTCAATCAAAGTTAAGTAGTCTAAACTTCTTGTTTCTTTTAGTGCCGCAGAGATGTAAAAACCTGCTGCTTTTCCACTAAAATTACTTGTTACTGTAAACGCCATTTTTTTATTGTTTTAGTTATTAATTATTTGTTTAAATTGTATAAAAATCTTTCTTGTCTAGTAAGTTTCTTGTATTCTTTTGTAGATAAAGGTTTTCTTTCTACACTAAACTTATTAGTATTTATTGGTGATTCAGCAGGTGTTTCTGCTAATTCAGTTTTTAATTTTTCATTTTCTGCTTTAATTGCTTCTACTTCTTCTGATGTAAATTCAACTACTTCAGTTTTCTTTATAGACTTAGGAGTTGCTTCTTCTACTGTTTCTTCTACAACTTCTTCAGATGTTTCTTCAGACATTTCTTCTGCTTCTGAATCACCTTCACCTATACGTGCTTTAAGATCTGCTACTGCGTCCATAAGGTTATCTACTTTGTCTTTCATCTCTTCGTAAGACTTAGCCCAATCTGCCTTCTCTGCATCAGTTTCAGGAAACGCTAAATTTACTTCTTCAGTCATTTCTTCTTTATCATCATAACCTGCATCTACTTCTTCTTCTGTATCTTCTTCTTCTGTTTCAGACTGTATAACTTCTGCTACAATTCCTTCTTCTTCTACTCTGAAAGTTACACCTGTATCTGTCTTGTATGTTCCTACAGGTAATAATATAGTTGTACCATCTTCAGTTAATACTGAGATGTCTACACCTACTTCTAATTCTTCCGCAGTTGATACAAATATTGTACCATCTTCGGATTTTGCTTGATAACCTAGTTTAACTTCTTCTTCTTTGTTAAGTCCTAGTGCTACTAATATTTGTTCTTTTAAATCCATAGTTAATTGTTTAAGTTGTATTATATAATAGAGTTGTTTAGTTTTTATTTGATTTTCGGCTTTCTCTTATGATTTCATTAAGAGCAGACAATATTTCTGCATCAGTTGGTTTCTTTTCTTGCATTTGCTCGAACTTATTTGTGAAATATCCTTCGATTGATAATCCTTTTAATTCTCCTTCCTTAATCTTGTTCCATAAGTCATTATTATCTATACGCATTTTAACAAACCAAGTACCATTAGGCAAATCAAAACCATACATCTTTGACTTATCCATATCACCTTCTTTTATCCAACTCTCTACTGTTAGAACTCCTGACACTCTGTCTTGATGTTGGTAAGTCGCTTTATGATGGTTATTGTGTTTTAAATATAACTCACTTGCTCTTCTGACGGTTTCCGGACTAAAATATACATAGTAGTCTGAGTCAGTATTAGGGTCATATCTAAATATTTGTTTATTAGGAATCAAAGCGGGAGAAACTAACATACGCTTTTCTTCATCTACTTTAGCAAAGGTTAAATTGTTCTTTTCTTTACCAAAAAATACAAAGTCTTGCTCGATTGCAGGAGAAGTTACAAGACTAATTGCGTCAATTGCTAATTCTTGGTTATCATCTTCTATTACAAGTTCGACAATCTTAGTTTCTTTAAGATTCTCATAATAGTCTTTATTGGCTTCTTCACATTCTGCAATAGTATCATACTTACACTCTCCTGTGTTTCCCCATTTTACTTTTCCATCTTTACATTTTTTACAAGGCATATCTATATATATATTAAGTTGTTATTTATTTGATTTTATATTGTTGCTCTACGTCTTATGTTTGCTAATTGGTTTTGACTATTAGTCATTTCATCAGTTACTACAAAGGCTTTTAAAGGCTCAGGCTGTTGTGTGTCACCACTTAAAGAAAATGCGCCACCTAGCATTTGTGGAGAAGGTGTTTGTGACGTAGCAGCAGGTATAGAGCCACCACCACCACCACCACCTGTACCTACATTTGTAGAGAATATACTTCTTACATTTGCTAAACCACTTGACAACACTCCTGCTGCTGTAATAAATCTTAAAGCAGTTGTAGGTATACTTGGATCAGCCATAGTTCTTTGTACTGCTAAATAAGTAGATATTAATGCTTCTGCTCCTGCTAGTGCTTTATTGTCATTTGCTAATTTTGAAACACCACCTGCAAATGTTTGTGCTGCTTCTAATTGTTGATTAGTATTAGCAAGAACAACACTAGTACCTGCATTACTAGTTTTCATTAAATTTTCAAAATATTCATTATTTGCTAACATTAAACCGTGAGTTACTTCCGTCTCTTTTTCAGTCATTTCAATCAAGTCTTCGTGCCTGTCTTTTCTTTCTTGGTCTATTTTGTTTTGCATTTCATTAACTTCAGTCATTACTCTTTTACGAAGCCTTAATGAAGATATTTCTTTTCTATCTATGTCTGCTGTAAGTTCTGCTAGTTTTCTTTCATCTTCTTCTTTGTGTTTGCTTTGTATCATCTCTTGTTCAAATATTCTCTTTCTTTCTTTAGCCATCTCTACTTCCTTATTTGACGTTTCAATTTCTAAATCTAATGCCCTTCTTAATGCTACTAACCTTTCTTGTGCTGACTTTGTTTCATCTTCTGCTAAAAGTCTTGCTTTTTCTATTTCTTTTCTAGTTGCTGCTTTTTGTACTATAAATTCATTTTCTGCATCTCTTAATTTTTGCATTGCTAATGTTAATTCACCTGCTATCTTTACTTCTCTTTGCATTTCATCACCTACACCTAAAAATTGATTTCTTATAGTTTTAAGAGTATTTATTAAACCGTTATCAAATACACCTAATAATGCTTTACCAATATTAGAAACCCTATCTTTTAGGACTTTAAATATTGCACTTACTTTAGATATAACTACATTAAATCTATCCATACCTTCTTTAGATCCTCTTATATATGTAATTAAACTTCCAAATGCAACTAATAATGCGCCTATACCTGTAGATAACAAACCTACTTTAATAGACTTAAACATTAACCTAATTAGTGGTATTACTTGACCTAAACTTTTTCTAATACCATTTATAGAAACACCAAAAACTTGAAAATTACCTATTGTACCTTTTACTGCATCTTCTTGTTCTTTTTGTGCTTTATTATATTTTTTAACTTGTTGTGTTGCTTCTTTTTGTTGGTTAGTAAGGTCTTTTAATGCTATTTTTTCTAATTTTAATTCATTAGATGTTTCTTTTATTTTTTTATTTAAATCACCCATACCTGCAAAAAACGCTCCTTTAGGTATAGCATCTTGCTGTTTTTTTAGGTTTATTAAGTCCCTTTCTAAGTCATTAATAACTTTATTTTGTATTGTTACTTGTTCATTAACTTCATCTAAAGACTTTGCCCAATCTTTTGTTTCTTTAGCAACTTTACCTATATTGCTGTTTACCTGCATTGTTAATACTTCAGCCATAATCTATTTTTTTATAAATTCTAATATTGTATTTATTTTCTCTTTTAATTCTGCTACTTGTACTTTTAGATCAGACATTGCCTTTGCATTGTCTTCGTGTCTTCTACCAAATTCTTTTTTTACTTCATATAAACTAAAAACCATAAACTTATAAATAGTATAAACAGCCCCTATTAGTAATACTAATGGTAAACCATAACCTTCTATTAATTGTAATATTTCTTCCATTATACTATTATTTCATAAAGATTTAAAGTTGCACTCCAACTTATATTCATATTTGCTGCTCCTGTTACTGATAGTTGCATATCATTAGTGCCTGAAAATACTACTTCAGAAGCCCAACCACCTGTAGTACCAAATTTACCTAAGTCTGTACTTGATTGGTCTATTGCTTTTAAAAACACTAAACCTGTAACTCTAAAAAATACTCTATCATTAACTGCACCACTACCTGCACTACCACCTGTTCTTACTCCTAATACGTTTGCTTCAAAGCCCTGAAAAGAACTTGTAGAACTTCTTGCTATAATTGTATTAGAACTGCTGTTATTGACCTTTAAATTAGTCTGTGTAGCGTCTGTAGTCGTTCCTGACAGACTTACTACTGAACTTTGACCATAACCCTTACCTAGACCATTAAAAGCACCACCACCTATTACTACTTCACCATCTCTTTCTGCTATACCATAGTTACCTAATACTGTTGCATTGTTTACGCCATTTGCTACTTCATTGTTGTCACCTATTAGTATATTGTTTCTAGATATTCCTTTTACTATATTATTTTCACCCATAATAATAGTGTTAGTTGTACCTGTTTCTGCTGTATTGTTTTTACCTTTTATAAAATTATCAACATTATCTGCACTTGTAATTATAGAGTTATTTAACCTAAAAGCAGTACAAGATCTAGAATCAGAATTGTATGTATAACCATATGCTTCACATTGTACTTGATTAGGTATAATATCATTTGTACCATCTGTAAAAATAACTTCACCCTGTCTAGTTGTTTGCTTTGGTTTAACGCTAAATCCTTTTTTAAATTCCATTATGGTATAAGTATAAATTCAACTGTTGCTAAGTCGTTAGGTTTATAATCTATTTTATTTACTCTAAATACTCGATTCTTTAACATTACTTTATCGCTAAACTTGAATGTGTTTATGTCTGCTGCATTTAGATTTACTTTTATTGTCATTATTCTAGTGTCAGCATTGTATAATTCATTATAATAAGGTGACCAATAAGTATTATAAAGATTGTCTACTACTGTTGGGCTTAATGGGTTTATATACTGACATTCCCCATAGTTTAAGTCTGTTGTTGTTCCTGCTACAATAGGTATAGAAGATAAATGACTTGCTTGTAAGAATTGTGTTATATTCTCACTTGTACCACCATTTTGTGCAGGTACATAAAAAGTTATATTACTAACAACATCATTTATATGTAGTATTCTAGGCTCATTATCAAAACCTTCAGTAGTTCCATCATCATTCATAGAATAAATAACAGGTACTATAAAACTTGTAAATTGTGGAGAAATAGGTCGTACTATTGTTGCTGCAAAAGGATCTGCTGTTATTTCTTTTGTGCCTTCAAATAAAGTAGGTAAACCTGTTGCTGATGTAGAAGCGTCAAATTTATGAGAACCATATAAGAATCCATTAGTAGCATTTTTATATACATTAAAGTTATAGTCATTATCATCTTCTAAAAACTTAAATATGGTTTCTTTATTTAAGTCTACTAAAGGTTTTAAAGTCATTTCTGATACATCTATTTTATCTGTCCAATCGTGCTGAATGCTTCTTGATGCTAAGTTAGTACCTGCTGTATTAGAAACAAATACATCTGCATAAGGTTCTATTATAATGTTATTAGGATTATCAGGATCAGGCATTGTAACTAAATTAAACATATTGACTAATCCTTTTAGAAAATCATATTGACCTAAGTCACCCCTTAAAGTGTGTAATAATGTAGCATTAGCAATAACAGTAGATGATACAGTACCACTAACGTGTGATCCAAAAGCAACAACATTATCTTGTTTTACAGCATTAGTTTGGTCTGCTTTAAATCTACAAGACAAAGTTTGCCCTGTATTTAATGTAGTAGATATGAAACCTGTATAATTAACTTGGTCAGTATTGACACCTGAAAATGTTTGTTGATTCATAACACCACTAGTAGAAGAAAACCATTCTATAGTAACATTAGCAGTTCCTGTAAATAATAAAAAGATATCATAAGATATATTATAAGTAGTGTTGTCTTGTACTGCTGTAAATACACTTGTACCTGTGTTAAAACCTGCATTACTTGTCCAAGTAAAGTTAGGTGAAAAAGGATTATCGTGTGGAAACAATACAGCACTATAACTACCATTAGGCGCAAAGTTATCAGCATCGCTACTTTTTGCAACACTTTCTCCTGCTGTATTAAAATCATTAGGCACATTACCTTCACCCCAATTAAAGTCCATAAATAAAGTACCAAAGTTTGCAGTATCAAAAAAGTCTGAACTATATGTAAATTCAGTATCTGCAAATATCTTATCTATTAAATACTTGATTTTTATAAATGGTCTAAATGCTTGTTCTAATGCAGTCAATTCAGGATTACCTATTGTAGCATTATTACCTGTAGACCCATTTGCTAATAGTATTTGTCCTGTCCAATCTACAAAAGGGTATTTAAGTACGTTTGTATTTGTTAAGTTACCTATTGCTGAACTATAAGCAAAAGAATTAGTAGAAGATAAAGCATTAGTCAAAGTAATACCTGTTGTATTTACCCAACTATTTTTTATATTGTCTTTGTCATAGTCGTGGTCTAATTCACTAAAGTCTAAATCTTTAAAAGTCTTGTCTTTTAACACATCTGCTAAAGCAACAACTTCTGAATATAGATTTACATTATAACTAATCTCACCACCTTTATCACTTATGTCTATTAGTCTTAAATATCCTTCAAATAGTATATATCCATTTTGCTTTAATACGCATTGTGTTTTAACATAAGGATTAAATACTATACCATCATCTGTTCTAGTCAATTCAAAGACATTATCAAATATTTTATTATTTCTTTTTGTAGCAGGTAGATTAAATGCTTTAGAATAAGATTGTACTTTTTCTGCTACGTTTTTAAACTCATCTACACTTAATGTTAATGGTATGTCTTCCATTTCATATAAGTCTACAATTACTTCACCTGTTGACAAGTCACTTATTGTATCGCTAGGTCTTTGTGCTTTAGGTATAATAGATATAGAATCTACAGTCAATAAAGACCCATCCCAATCAAATAAAATAGTATCACTTGTAGAATTAGCAGTAAATGTTGCTGTTATTGTTCCTGTTGGAGAATTATAAACTGTAGAACTTTGTAATACTGTTCCTGTATAAAGTCTTATAGTTAATGTTCCGGGATTAACTGTGCCTAATACTATAGTCACTTCATAAGTTGTGCCTACTGTAAGATTTGATAGTTTCTGTATTACTCCTGTACCTGCATTTGTTGAAGGACTATACACTAAAGACCCTAAAAGTTCAGCAGGTATAGTAGATACTGTATTTCTATATCTTGCCCAAGTATTAACAGCAATAGAAGAATAGTTGTCTATAGCATCTTGCATAACAAGACTAGGACTTGCAGAAGAAACAAAACTAGAAGAAACATTTAAACTACCAAAACTTAACCCATCTATTAAGAATTGATTAGGATTATTGCTAATAGCATTACTGCTACCATTATAACTTTGTGGATATACTATTAATTGTACAGACATTATATTGCTTGTGTTCTTAGTGTTTTAGTTTTCTCTACTTCAAAAGTGTATTGTATTAATTTATCATTTGCAACAGTCTTTCTTGTATAACTTGTTGTTGTAAGTCTTACAGGTGTTACATATTGATTTAATGCAGACCCTGTACCATCAGTTTGTCCTGTATATCCTTTTAAAATATATACTTCTGGACTGTTTATAAGTTCTTCTAACCATATTGATTCAGATTCAGTAATGTAGTCAGTATTCATACTTATTCTTTCTGTTGAATTTACTCTAAATGTTTTCTTACCACCTTTAAAAGAATCTAGTCTGTATCTGCTTTGATTCCAACTACCTTCTAACTGATTATATGTAGTACCCTGTGTAGTTATACTTTTAGTAGACTTTTTAGTAAATGTATAATAATCCCACACCCCATATTGATTTAACCAACATAGTCTAATACTTTCATAACCTTTTAGATCAGGACAATTTACTTTTATAGTATATGCTGATGCTATTTGTGTAGGTGTGCTAGTATAAACCACAAGACCTATTTCACCACCCTGTATAGTACCTGCTGTCACTAATGCTTTAAACGTAGGACTCCAATTTTGTAGATTACCGGGAAAACAACCAAAGTACATTATATTCATACCTATATAAGCGTTAAAAACATCATATGCGCCATTTGCTGTATTTCTATCTATTTGGTCAGTACCTATTGTAACCCCTGCACTATTCTTATAAGTTAAAGTAATATGAGATATATCACTTAATTGATCATTAAATGCCTTTGGAGTAAACATAGCAACAGTACCATAATCTTCTACATTAGCATATTGTATAATAGGACTATTAGTTAACAATTTATCTTTGCTGCCTGTTAATAAAAAATCATCACTCATATCAAACCCAAAGTTAGAGCCTGATAAATCTAATACATCTGCATAAGTCAAATAACCATTAAAGATTTGAAATAAACCACTATTTACTGCTTCTACTTGTACTAATTGATTTGTAGTTGTATCAAAGTATTCTGTTTTAAATTGTATTACTAAGTATCTTATAGCATTTACATTACCACTATATTTGTCTATTAAGTGTAGTGGGTGTCTTTCATCATCTGTAGTAGTAGTACCTTTATAAGAACTTCCTAGTCTAGCCATATTATCAGCACTTACATAATTCTCTATTACTGCACGTAAGTTAAATATACCTACTCCTGCATTGTTAGGTGTAGTCTTGAATTTACCTACAACATCATCTGCTACTGCTGTGTTAGGAGAAAAGGTATTGCTTATATGTACTTCTGCTTGAAACTTTACCCTAGTTTTTGTTGATACTATATTACTGTTTGAAACCACAAATATAACATCTTGACCTACAGGTGTTTGTGTATATAGTGGTTTTTGTTCTATTATTGTAGCCATTTGTTTTTATTTTGGTCTGTAGAAAGTAGTTATATATGACTCAATATCTGCTTTCACTTCTTTTAATAACTGTTTTTTTAATTTATTATATCCTAATCCTAAAGGCTGTTGGAAGAATGACAAAGACTTGATACCATCTCTTTTTATTTTTCTACTTATTAAATATGCAAAGCCTGATAAAAATTGCCCTGTTTTTTTATCTCTACCCCTACCTAATCCTTTAGGCTTTATTCCTTTTCTTTTTATCCATCTTGAAAGTATATCAATTGGCGGACCTTTTGTTGTATAACTATAAGAACTTAATTTATTCTTACCTTTATAATCAGTATAGTATTGTTTTTCTTTATTTCCAGAAACCCCTTCATCTAAAAATTCACCATAGTCTTCCATATAGAAATTAGTGCTGAAACCATTTGCTGTTTCAACTACTTCATACCTAATAGATTTGCCTAAACGTGTATCGCCTTTTTGCTTTCTAAGTAATGCCTTAGATTCTTTTACTACGTTCCTACCAAAACTATTTAAATACCTTTCTATACCTTCTGTATTCATTATACAAGACCTGCAAATATTTCTACTTGTACATCAGTTGTTGCTGATGGTCTAACTTGTACTGTTACTAAGTCTTCTAATGTAGGAAAAGCAGGTGTTGTGTCTTCTTCTGCTATTGCTGCATTTTCTGCTTGAAATAATACGTGTGAGCCACCTGCTCTTACAGTTACCTGATAGTTAGTGTTAGTAGTTACAAATGCTACTATAACATCTTGGTCTGTACTAAGATTACTTATACGAAAGTATTTACAGTTTTCTACATCTAAAGCGCCTGCTGCTCCGTGTGGTGTAGAATTAAATACTGCTACTGTTGTGGTATTAGAATGTGCACAAGTTAATATACGTTCAAATACATCTACTACTCCTGTAGTTGTTAATACATTTGATGAGCCTCTAACTGCTCCATTTAAAGTTACTGTTTCTGTGATTGTTGTTACTAAGTCCGCCATAATTATTTGTTTTTATCTATTTGTTTTAATTTATTTATTGCCCAATTTATACCACTACTTCCTCCCCAAGCATCGTACATTAATCCTCCACAACCTTCTGAGTATGGTACGTCTTTATTTTGTTGATGTCTTTTAAATGAAGCCATTCTTGCTATTGTATCTCTACTTATAGGTTTTCTGTCTGCTAACTGTGCTGAACGTGTCCAACCTACTCTTGTACCACAATCACTACCATTTTCTTCTTTCCATTTTCTTGCTCTTTTAGCATTATTAGTTGCTGCTTGTGGGTAGTCAGTATAAGATTCTAAATTTATACTTATTGCTTCTAGTTTTTCTAATACATCTTCGTAATTCATAGTTTTATTGTTATTTTAAAAAAACCTATTTCTATTCTATATTTACCTATCTTAAATTTCATTATTCTCCTGCTCCACCACTTGATGCAGGTATTATACAAGCATCAAAGTTATTCTGTACTAATATACTTAGGCTAAATACCCAACCTGTTAATTCATTATCAAATCTTTCTGTAAATGGTTCTAGTGTTTGCTGTCCTTGTAAAAAGTATAATGGGTTATTTACATCACCATCAGAAGACTGATATAAACTGTGCCTAAGCATTGATATTATATCTACTGATATTTGTAGACAGTCACTTAATACCTGTTGTTCACTACTTAGTCTTTCTGCTGACTGATAATTTTCAGTTGTCCAATCTTTCTTTTCAGTTACTAAGTCACATATAAAGATCTGAAAGTTATATATCAGACCACTATCTTGTGTTGTTACATTAACAGGATTTATGTGCATTAGAGCAAACTTCTCCATTTTCTCCAAATTTATGTCGAATATGTCACCTGTTGTAACTGTTGCTATTTGATGATGTTTGTCACCTATATTCTTTAAAGTGTTTATTACGTTATTATACGTCTTATTTGCTATCATTTAAATTTACTTTATTTTGTGAATCTAAATCTGTTTCATAACTTAACCAAGTTAAGCATTCTAACAAACTTAAATTTGTTATCCTTTCTAAATTTACTATCTCACCATTTGTCAATCTATACATTACACCAAACCAACCCCAACGTTCTGCGAATGAATCAGATGCTATTGCTTGTTCGTTTCCTTCAGCCTGTCCATCAAATATAAGGGCAAAATCTGAAACAATTCGTTCACGAAAACCCAAAAAAAAACCATCGCACTTTGCACTTCTTCTGCCTTCATCTTTTTAAATGTTTCACTTCTCATTCTAATATTACCATCATATGCTTCAATAGTATATACATCATTCTTTTTATCTGTTATTGGTCTGTATAAAACAGCCATTAAATCAGGCAAATGATTCTCTATACCATTTTTTATAAAAGTCTCTATGTCTGCATACTCACCTAACGTTATTTCATCTAAGTCGGGGTGAAACCCATACTCAACTCCTTCAACTTCTATTATCCTACATAAAGAACTATTTTGCTTCAACTGAACTTCAGAAAGTTTTTCCATTATAACAGCAACATCTTTAACTGTCAACTCATTTACTAATTGTCTTGGTATATTAGACAATGCTGTTATAGTTTCTACTGCTTCTTTGCTCTTACTTCCACTTTCTAACTTCACAAGTGTCAGCCACTTTTCTAAAGTGACTTCTGACCATTTGTTTATTAATTTGTAGTTTTTAGTCTTATCTCCTTTCTTGATCTTGACTTTCATAATATATAATAGAAAAAGTTAATATTTAGTTTACTGTATAAAATACTTACCATAGTTTAGATTATCTAAGTGGTAAATTACGTTGTATCTTATTCCATCTATTGCGTGATTATAACTGTCTACGTATAACTTAGACCCTTTATCTGCATAGACATAGTTGTTTAGTTCTTTAGCAATATTAGTAGATTCAGGTGATACTATTAACTCATAGTCTTGCATTCTAGTAATACCACTTTCTATAGTACCTTTTTTTACTGCTTTTATATTTACACCTAAATGCTTTAAGTCTGCTATTAGTCTAGGCTCTGCACTATCTGCAATAATTAACTTATTACCTACTTTGTCTAATACAAGTTGTGCTAAGTCGTGTGACTTTAAACCATTCTTATAAATATGCTCTTTAAGATACATCTTCTTTTGTTTCTTGTCTATTGCTATTTCTGTAAGACTGTCAGGATCAACTGAGAAACCAAAGTCCATACCACAAGATGTCTGTAGTCCATTAGGGTTAAATTCTCCTATACTCCAATTCTCAAACACTACACCTTCTGCTTTGTCTAACCACCCACCCATTATAGAATGCTGATACTTTTTAACATTCTTATGCTTTATAGCCTTAATACGCTCTAGGAAACTCGTAGAGAGATTATCTTTGTTGTCTAGGTATGTACTGTGTATGTAGCATACATTGTCTCTAACGCCATTAAAACCTGCTTGTACGCCTTTGTCTTCAAAGAAACGTCTGTATATCCAATGCTCTTTAGTAACAGGATTTAATATTAATATTACTCTATTTTGTATTTCTTTTTCTCTAATACTTAAATCAATAGTATCAAATATATTTTCGTCTACTAATTCTTCTGCTTCGTCTAGTACCCAATTAGATACATTAGTCAATGACTTTAGATTACCTGTTTGGTTACCTGCTGATGTCTTAATACCTCTAAATAGTATGTCTGACTGATTACCTAAGTTAACAACTTCTGCTTTGTTTACACTAAAGATATTATCATACCCTAATAGATTTATCTTTTCTAAAAACTCAGGTATTATTGATAGTCTTGCTGATGTCATAGTATAACGAGTAAACAAAACCCTTATGCCTTTTGTCATTGTAAGTAATGTAAGAAATACAGTTACAGCAAATGATTTACCTGATCCCCTACCACCTGTTATGATAAAGTATCTAGCATCTGATGAAAATAGTGCGTTATATTTACTATTCAGTTTCAGTATCTACAAATGTTATCAAAGGCATATTAATGCTCTCTTCATTAGACGTAACATCTACTCTTTGTTGTGGTTTACCATAAAAGTATTCAAAGAATAACTTAACTGCCCATTGTTCTTTCTTTTCTAATCCTTTCTCTAATGACTTTAAAGCCATATCATTCATAGGTGTTAAGTTCTCTATTAACTTCTGTTCTGCTGCCTTAGACTTACGTCCTGCGCCTTTTCTAGCGCCACCATTATTTATTCGTTTATCCATAATTGAAAAAGATTGATTATTCAATTCTATACTATATAATAGAAATTAGAATAATTTATTTTGTGTTTTGTATTTTATTAATCTTTTATGTGATATATCTACATACTCTTTACTTATTTCACTACCTATATATTTTCTATTATTTATTATACACATTTTAGCAGTTGTACCGCTTCCCATAAAACAATCATAAACTAAATCCCCTTCATTACTCCAACTTATAATATGGTCGTTTGCTAATCTTTCTGGAAATATTGCAGAATGTTGGAAGGCAATTTTATCCTTAGAAGAAATACCACCACCTACACTATACCTCCATATATTACCTTTTATCTTTTGTTTTTTATCACTACGAAACCCCATAGAAAAACTACCATCTTTCTCTCTTTTAAATGATGTGTTCTTTCTATTGTCTTTATAGGTTTTATCAATAAGAATTGGATTAAATGTTTTTGGTTTACCTTTAGATAAAACAAACATAAACTCAAAATCTTGTTCATATCTATTATGACTTAAAGGTATAGAATTTTTACTATATATCATTGTGTCGTGTAAATTAAAACCTATCTCTTTAAAGTATAATGCTTGTTTAAAACTTGTTCCTGTTTCACTACCTTTTATTGTTGCGTCTCCTACTACCCAAACCACTACACCACCTTCTTTAGTAACTCTATACAGTTCTTTGGCTATACTTTTAAAATCAAATACATATCCATTATAATTCCTTATATTATCATAAGGTGGAGATGTTACTGTTAAGTCTATAAAATTATCTTCCATTTTTTTCATAGTATCTAAACAGTTTTCATTATATATATTATTTATTTGCATTATTGATATTCATTTGGTAGCATTAATCTTATACCTAGTTCTGTTAATGCCCATATTCTTATCTGCTCTGCATATACTTCAAACTCTTTAGTGTTCATTCTTGCAGAACTATTAACTACTTGTAGTCCTACTTGTTTATCGTTTATATCTATGCTTTCCCATTGACTAGCAAATTTTACTTTAAGTATGTCGTGCATCTCATCAGGAAAATATCCTATCTCATTTGCTAATGGTTGTACTATACAAGCCCAATAGTAATTGTTTTGCATATTGCTTCTATTGTTTCTTTGTTTCTTTACTTCTACTATATAATCATTACCTAATTCTTTTAAATAGTTTATTAGGCTTTGCTTATCTTGATTGCCCTTTATCACAAACTTCATAAGTTAAGGAATCTTCTTGTTATACTATTCTCTAATCTTCTTTCAAATTCTGCACTAAGTATATCTCTTATTATCTTTTCACTTGCTTTAAACTTTTGCTGCATATATTTAGAACTGTTAGCGTGTGGATTGTTAAAGTAATATTCTACTACATCTTTACTTAGTTGCTCTAATTGTTCTGGTGTTCTTTTGTTTGGTCTCATATTAATCAAATGATTCGTTAATACCCCTTTCTCCACATAGTTTTTCTTTTGCACTTTTCCACATATTATCTCTCTTTTTGCTTAATGTAGGCTCTGTTCTTATTAGATTAGGAAAGCCATCAAAGTCTTTTTCTAATTCTTGCATATACTTACCACAACTACATAATGCTTCTTTAGTTACCCATCTACCTTCCCTTAGTACAATCGTTGCCTTTTGTAAGTCTTTTGTTTCTTGACAGCAATTACATATAAATCTAATCATATCTTATTTTGCTAATCCTCCTGTTAATGTTTTGCTATCTAATCTTTCTAATTCAAAGTGCAGGTGGTTAATTGCTTTACGTATATCTTCTACACCACCATCATTATGCTTACGCTTACTACGGATCAAGTATGTAACTGCTGTACCGATGTTATAGGATAAATCAAAGTTACTTACTACGTCCTTAGCCATATAACCATTCTTGCCTTTATAGTATTTAGGTATTTCGTTTTCAGTCATTGTCATAGTTTTTTAAGTTTGTATCTAATTCACCTTTTGCATAACCTTTTTTAAAGCCATTAAACCAACCAAAACCAAAAGTTATAACGGCTATCATTATTGTGTATATCATATCTTAGTGTATTTAATATATAGTTTTTTTATTGCATCATACGCTGTAGACAAACAAGAACCACAATTTGTTCTAGGATTGTAGTTAGATGCTGTTATAGTATTATATAGTTCCATCATTCTTATTTTTGCATCTTGTCCTTCTGCTACTCCTGTTTTTAAATACTTCCAAATGTCTAGTATTTCATCTATTAGTTCTTGTGGTAAGTCTTCAGGTATTTCTATTACTGTAGTCTTATTCCAATAAGTCTTAGGACAAGCCATAGGAGCAATACGTGCTTTTATTTTCATAAAACACTTGCACACCTTACAACTTCCTGTAGGCTTAAAATAATAATCACAAGCCTTACAAATAGCAAGTCTATCTTCATATACTTGTTGTGATGTAAAAAACTTATTCATCTAATTCTTCTTTTATTATTGTCCTTACTTTGTCTATTGTCGTAAACAAACTATTTCTACTTATTTTAGTCTTAGCAGCGAGTGAGTCAAGCGTATTACCTTCATAGTAATACAACTTGAATAACTCCCTATCATACCAACTGTCTAACTTGTCTAATACTACGTCTATCTTCTCCAACTTGTCTTGTTTTTCTTTTTGTACATAATCTATTTCATTAGGCATATTGTATATACTTTTATGAAAGTTATTATGTGTTGCTGATGTCTGATAATTAACACCTACAAGATTTGTATAATACTTTCTATATTTATAATAAAAAGGACTTCTTTTACTTGTTAATGCTCTACGTAAAACTACTGCTGCATATCTTGTTATACCATCTATACCATCAGCATCGTAAATCTTTTTAATTGTTTCAGGATTCATCTGCAAAAGATACAGCATTAATTCTTGTACAGCATCATCTATTTTTTCTTTGTCTTGTGTAATACCATAACACATAGTTCTAAACTTGTCGCCTAATTTTGATATTTCTATATATATCTTATTCATTTATAGGTTCTAGTTTTTCTATCTTGTCTACTACGTCTTGTACCATATCGTTCAAAAGTATTCTATACGAATGTATTGCCTTAGTATTTCTTTTTGTTTCTATTCCTGCAAAATATCCATTAGCCATTAATGATAAATTTATAGGTAATATCATTAGCCAATCCCAATAGTTATTTTCTCGTACACCTTTACCATAGTTGTTGTGGTATTCTATTAATACATCTAAGACCTGTGCAAAACTTTCATATCTAGTTTCTGAACTAACTTCTCTTACAAAGTCTTTTACCATATACAAGTAAGCATCTACTATTACTTCGTGCTGCTTATTACAGTATATTGGTTTTCTCATTTGGTAAATATATAAAAAAAACTACTCTAAATTTTTTTCTTTTTTTAAGTTATCAACAAGTGCTTTATAATATCTTATGTCTTCTTCATAATCTACTCTAGTCATTTTTAAAGTCTGTTTAGATAAAACGTGTAAATCAAAAGATGTACTACTACCATACTTAGCATCTAAGTTAAGTCCGAATGTCCATTGTTCGCCCTGCTTAAACATATTACAACCAACACATTGTACTTGACAATTCTCTTCATTCCATCTCGTAGCCTGATGTTTCCTGCTTTGAAAGTGTCCGCATTGCATACCATCTTTGTAATGTGCAACCTTACCACAGGTGAAGCATTGACACAAGCCTTCATCAGTAGCATCTCTAAGTCTTATATAAAGACTAAACCACTTATCTAATTCTTTCTTTAATTTACTTACGCTTTTCATAACCTAACTTATTACGCCAATCTTTCTCATATATTCCTTTTCTTTTGTAATAATTTTCACCCCTATATTGTGGATTTTCTGATTGTAATTTTGCTCTTATCCTTTTTATAGTAGGAGCAGGTGTTAGTTTACCAAAAGAATACAGTCTTAAAAATGATCTTATACTTGCTGTATTCATATCTACAAATTCTTTTAGTTCTTCATTCCAAATATTAGCACATAGACGATTGTCATCATCTCTTAAGTGTTCGTGCTTTTCTAACCAAAATCTTACTTTTTCTTTTGTTTTCATATTAATAGTTTTAAAGGTTTTTGATAATAAGGTACTTGTTCTATTGGTTTGTTTAGTGTGTGTACTTCATAGTATGCTTCGTCTATGGTCTTTTTATGGCTATACACCCATTTGTAAAAAGTTCTAATGTTTAAAAATGGCTCGTCCTTTCCAAATCTTACACCTATGCGAAAGGATGTCTCTATCTGCTTAAAGCATAGATTAAAAAATCTTTTTTCAGTTATTAAGTCATTAGCAAATATTTTAGATAGTGTTGCTAGTGTCTGTGCGTCTGTCTTGTGTCCTATTTCTACTGATGTCTTTGCTAACAGGTCTAAGACTTTTTCAGACAATTCTTTTATGTTTTCTTGTTTAAGTGGTTTCATAATTTAATCTTTTTTATTTCATCATCTAATTCATCTAATTTTTTATTTACTTCTTGATCTATATAACTGTCGATAAAACCTCTTACAGTATCTAAAATATCCATAGGACACAATACATAATCTTGCATTTGATTAAGTTCATCTAATAATAAATCTTCAAATTCTTCTATATGTAATTCTTCTTCTTTCATAGTTTTATTTTTTTAATAAGAGCAGGGAATTGTAAATTGATTAAAGTATAACATCACATTAATATTTAATTTATATTTACTAACCCTGCTCATATTATAATAATTTTTTTGCATCTGTCCAAGCATTTATTTGAGCATCTAACTTAGACATTGTTGGTGTTTTTGTTTCTCTTCGTTCCCAAGTTCTGATTGCTGCCTTCCAATCTTTCATTTTATTCTTTCCTATTTTCCAATCTTTAGAATCATAAAAATCTATAAACGCTTCAGCATCTACATTATTTTTTCTTTCTAAACAATAATTTTTAATATCTAATAGATCAGGTTTTTTAAAACGCCCTTTATTACTATACGTAGTATTATTATTATTATATACTTTAGTATTAATATTATCTCTTAACTTATTTTGTGTAGGGGTACTTAATTTTTTTTGTGTAGGGGTAACAATTAAATTTATGTACCTATACAAAATTTCTTTAGTACCTTCTTTGTATGTATTATGTCTATTTATAAATTTATTATCTTCTAATATTTTTAACCAATTTTGTATTGATGTTTTGCTTACATTATAAAGTGTTGCAAAATATTGTGTAGATGCTGTGCATTTACCATTCATATTACATAGCGCTGTAATTTCTGCATAAAGTAGTTTAGCATTAGGTGTTAACTTTTTGCTGTATCTAACATCAGCAGGAATCACAGCGTAGTAATTTGGTTTAGATTGCTTCATTAAGGTCAATTAGTTTAACTTCATATTTATATTCTTTCATTGCAAACTTAATCTTTTTTAATTGTGCTGAGCATTCAAAGTAACAACTTTTTATTTCAGTAGACACATTACCTGACTTAATTAGTATACAAAGATCAGGTCTATCACTTTCTTCTATACCATTGTTAATCAAGTAGTTATATATAGAAGCAGAACGTATAAAAGTCTTTTTATCACTTTCTAAATTTTTATACTCTATATATACTTTATTAAATGTTCTTCTATATTCTGGCCAATACTTAAAACGTTTATGATGTTGCTTTTCATAATAATATATTGCTGCTCTGTTAAATCCTAATACCTTAGACATAGTTTGATGCTTAGTGCAATTTTCTAATCTGCCTATTATACAGGCTACTGCTCTAGGTATCATATATTCTACTTTTCTATTCTTTACAAGTAGATGATTTTTAGGCAACCCTAATACCTTAGTAGTAAGGTTACATATATTTTTAAAGTTATTTTCTGCTGTCATATTAGAAAGGCATATCGTTATTATCTTCTTCTGCATCTTCTCCTGCTTTTGCAAAGTGATAACCATCTATATTGTGAAAATATCTACCATTGTATTCTCTTGAATATACATTACATAACACTTTTAAGTTATCACCTTCTTGTAGATTTTTGATCTTTTGTATTTTATCACCAAATGCACTTATTACTACTTCTTTGTTAAATTCTGCATTTTGTTCTATTAGTATAGATTGTTTATTCCACTCTTTACCTGCTTTACTTATTCCTGACTCTATGTCAAACTTCTTAATTAATTTTCCTGTAAATTCCATTTTTATAATTGTTTTTAGTTATTATTCTTTTTAAAATCTTCTGATTCATCTTCTCCAAATACACCTAATTCATACATACCCGTAATTTTAAGTACCAAACGTGACAAACATCTTTTTTCGGCCATCTCTAAAACATACCAAGTATTAGTGTTACCATCTTTATATGATTCTCCTTTTAATGCAGACCCAAATGTTTCTACAGTACAACCATCTTTTGTTGCAGTTCCTTTTACTGCTGCAAAATTAGGCTCACATTTTACCACTTCATACCATATAGTAATGTTTTCTATGGCTTGTATTTTCTCTATGCCTGATCGTGTGATGATGATATAGTGTTGATGCTTAAAGACATCATCTTTTGTTAGTTCGTATTTTATGTATTTTTCTTTTAGTTTTTCTGTTTTCATATTAATTTATAATTAGCGCTTCGTTATTATTTTCTTTGTATAATTTAAGATGTAGGTCTGTAGTTTCTATTTGTATACTACCCCTTAGTTGTAAACCTTCTTCTATAAGTAGTTTTTTAAATAAGTCTAGTACCTGCTTTCTAGTACCTACTACTCTTACTGTACTATCTACTTCTTTATAATCAGTATAATTAGTCTTATGATTATAACAGTACAAAGATACTGCTTTTAGTGTTGGCTTTAACCACCACTCTTCAGATATTATTTTGTCACTATCTAAAGCCATCTTAATATTAAATCTGTTGTTAATACTACTATTGCTACAGCAATTACTGATTTTATAAACGCATCTACTATTGCAGGTATTTTAGACTTAACTTCACTAATAGCATAATCTCTCATATTGTTGTAATACTTTACCTTTTTAGTTTGTGGGTCATACTCACACCTGAAGAAATTTAATATCTCTTCTGTGTTAAATATTTGTACTTCTTTAGTTTCTCTGTTTATTACTTTAAATTGTGTCATTTTATTATTTCTTGATTAATATGATGCAATAATACAACAATAATTTGTATTAACAACTATATTAACACAATTATTTACAAAGTTATTAACAATTAAGATGTTAATATGTATATTATGTGGCTAAGAGTAAAACTATTACTATAATTAAGAAATAGAATATAGTTAGTTTCGTAGAGTCTTTTAGAGTCATTATAAGGGCATTAAAAGGTTTATAGGTAGTGTACCATTGTTTAGCACTACAGCGCAGCCTATGGCTTGTTTTTTAAAGTTCTTTGCGTAAGCAGCAGCATAAGTTGAGCAGTCGACACCACAACCTACCTGAACTGCAAAGACTCTATATCTTTTGCCGACATACCATAAACAATACGCTTCTGTATGTGTATG
>Ga0181409_1000248_pt1 | contig 21461 bp, 27 predicted proteins | sample 32SPOviralmetaG_FD_130138 | JGI IMG/M metagenome (GOLD analysis project Ga0181409, IMG submission 130138) | Marine viral communities from the oligotrophic San Pedro Time Series (SPOT) site, San Pedro Channel, CA, USA - 32 SPOT_SRF_2012-05-30 | ecosystem: Environmental > Aquatic > Marine > Strait... | reverse complement strand
TGATGGTAAGTGGATAAATACAGGTACAATGAAATTACTAGATGTACCTCAAGATGCTACACAAGAAAAGGTTCTTGTACTAGATACAAGTACAGGTCAAGTTAAATTTAGATTTGCAAATAGCATAGGTGTTCAAGGTACTGGTACACTTAAAAGAGTACCATTATGGACTCCTGATGGAGCTAATATAAGAGATTCACTTTTAGTACAAAGTAATGACATCCAACCCGCAGATGCAGGTTTCTCTTCTCAAAAACTTACTAATGATGGTAGTCTACAACAAACAAAAGAATTATATCTAGATACTGTAGCACAAGATGACACACTTACTCAAGTATTAGTAAGACATCCGAGTGCTGCTAATGAAGTTAAATTTAGAGATGCTGCTACAATTGCTCCTGCTGTAGGATTTGATACTCTTCCAATGAGTACTACAGCAAATTGGAATCAGACATTCTTAAATGCATACATATCACTAGATGATACTACAGTACAGTTTACATCAATTAAAGGTATGACTACACTAACTGATGGTCAGACAGGAGTTGTTATAGCAGAAAATGTAAAGCAAAACACATTTCTAGCAGATGATGTACTAAGATTTCCTAGCGGATGGGGTACTCCTGGTAATCTATTTGATAATAAAATGAGCTGGACAGCAGGAGTTGATAACGGTTATCCTACATCAACACTTAAATATGGTGAGTCACTTAAATTTAAATATCATAACTACGAGATCCCTGGAGGGGGTTTTACATACAAGTATGTGTTATACTGGGAGGCTTGTTGTAAATTACTTTCTTCAAATACATGCCCAACTGTAGAGGGTCAAATCTATAATATGGATGAAGATTCAGTAGGTGTAAATGATACTGTTACTTTTGTAGATGATTTTTTTGGAGGGTATACAGGAGTATTTACAGCAAGTGCATTAGCTGACCCTGCAGCAGGAACATTAACTTTTAATTCAGTTTCAGGCGCATGGTCATTTGTACCTGCCCTAAACTATTATGGAAGTACAACATTTACATTTACTTATAATGATGGTTACTGTGATAGTGCTCCAGGTACAATTACTTTAAATGTTTTACCAGTAGCTGAACCTCCATCATGGACTTCCCAAGATCCAGTAGATGCAAACACATATCCTAACTTAACAGGTGGAGATGCTTGGACATATACCTGGACTACAGAAGATACAGATCATCCATGTAATCTCTTAACTTATAATATTACAGTAAATGAAAATAATACCGGACCTGTTATAATATATACTACAGCTGGTGGATCTGTAACACCTAACCCTAGTTGGTTAACTTTTACTCCTGATCCAAATAATAACTGTACAGGAACTTTATCAGGAACTTATCCACCTGGTGGTGGTAACTTTCAAGTTGTAATGACTGTTACAGATCCAGATGGTAATGCTCATGTACAATCTTTTGTTATTGGTGGATTACTAGTAACAAAAGATACATACTTTTGCTTCTATAGTGATACTTCAACATCTATGGATAGTACAATTATAACGACAGCAATAATGAGTAGTGTACCTGAAGTAAAATGTACACTCAATCAAAATGCTACGGGTATACCAGGCGGTAACTATACTATGGTACTGGCTAGGGGAAATAATACAGTACCTCCTTTTTTTGGAGCTGGAAGAGTTAATGCTGCAAATGGATTAACAGATCAAGCTCATTTATGTGTTGTAGATGGAATGGAAGTTTCAGGACCTGGAGTTCCTGCAGGTACTGTAGTATTTAATGATGGTGCTCCTTCTGGAGGGCTGAGGGGCATAACTGTAACTCCTCCTTCAGGTACTAATATTAGTTCACAAACTGGTGATATTATAACATTTACTTTAACTCAAGCTCAAAAAACAGCAGACTACAATAATACTACTAACTTTAGAAACTTACTTCAAGATTACTATGCAACAGGTGGTACACTTGCTAATGGTAATACAAATTCAGCAACTAATGGTCAAGATTTTTATGATAGTCATTTATATTGGTACCATAGTGGTGTAGAAAGACCTCTTGGTTATTTAGGTTTCCGAGCACAAGGTGGTCCTCTTGTAGCATCAATAGGTCCAACAGGATATTTTCCAAATGCAGAAAATATTGTTGTAATGGCATGGGCTGATGAATCAGGTGGAAATAGTTTAGGTGGGGGTGAAAACTATGATGCCAGTCCTGGTGAAACTGGTAGTGAAAGTTGGAATAATAGAAATATTGCAAATCCTACAAACCCACCAGCTGATGTAAATCCATATTTAGTTGAGGATTGTGCAAATACAAGAAATTTTATTGGTATATTAGAAGCACAAGCTAATAACAATACAATATATAGAGGTATAGCCTTTAGGGTAAAAAAAGTAAACGCTGATGGTAGTACTCCAAATAATGACTTAGAACAAATAATGGGTCCAGGTGGTTTTGCTCAAACAGGAGGACGTACAGCTTTTGGTTTTTTATATGGACCAGAAGCAACAGCATATAGTCTTACACCACCAACAAGTTTGCAGGCATATTCACAATCATCACCAGCAAGAATAAATTATGTTGGTAATGTAACAGCTGGTGTTAGTTTTGGTAACCCAACACAGGCACAAACATATTACTATAATCTTGTAAAAGCAGAGCTATTAACTATAGGATATTCAATATAATAATTAAAAATAAAATAAAATGGGAGTAAAATTTAACACATCAGAATCATCTAGTCTAAACTCAGACTATCCTAAAAGCATGGCAGTTCCAAATCAATATGGATTTGGTGGACTATCAGCTCATAAAGTAATTTCAGCAGCATCAACTAATTTAGATTTTATTAAAAAAGGTGGAGGTAGTGTATATGCTATCAATCTTCATAATAATACCAGTTCTGATGTGTTTGTAAGATTATTTGATAAAGCTAGCGCACCAGTTAATGCAGATATACCTGCAGCAATCTTTTGTATAGCAGCAGATTCTTATCTAGATGTATCTTTACCAATTGGTATTGCATTTAAATTAGGAATAGGTATAAATTTAACTACAGGATCTGCTAACGGTAACGCTTCTGCAGTAGGAGCAGGTGATGTTGTTGGAAATATATTTTGGAAATAAATAAATTATGAGTAATAAAACAAATAAAGTATTAGGTAACGTAGAGCCAGGTATAAAAAGAGAATCTGGTTCTGTTGTAAAATATTCAGAAGGTGGAGGTAAAGGAGGCTTTAGACCTAACCCTGATTCTACAGTACTAGGTACTATGAATTCAATTATTAAAGAAGGATATAATAAGAAATAAAAAGGAGCAAAACATTTAATATTAAGGCTTCTTACACCTATAAAATTATGGGATTATTCCCACTCCTTCTTATCCCTTATCATATTTAAAAGGCTGTATCTCTATTTTTATGTAGATTAGTTACTTCAGTTACCATACCTTGTTTTTTTCCTGCTTCTTTAGCACTTCCTTTATTATCTGCCATTATTATCATCCATTTAACATGACGAGCAGGATCTTCTGTTAATATTTTATTCCAAGGTATATAGTATACGTTCCAATATATCATAAGTCATTTTTAATTATATAAGCTTTTTCTATTTCTTTTTGTAAGTTAGCTAACGCCCTCCACGCTACTTTAGCAGAGTGACGTATACCATCATTATCTATTTTACCAGCATCTATAAGATGTCTAGATAAAGCATCTAGGTCATCATTAGACTTTGTACGATCCCAGTGTAATGGTTGATCAGGATGATGTTGTTTGTTCCCAGCTAACGATACCCTTGCTACTTCCATGATTGCATCTGGAAAATATTTTAATACTCCAGTATATACAGGTCTTTCTTTTCTTTCTTTTGAATTCATTTGTCTTTGTTTTTTTTATAGTCTATTATAAAGCCAGCTAATACGATTAGATTTAATCCCATGCTAGCTAGTATTTCATGTATGTCTTGATATATGTTTACGCTTAGATGTATATGTCCAACGATCCAGAACGGTATGGCCATCTGTTGACTGTACCATATCAGAGCAAACTCAATAAATTTTTTCATGTGTTACTAAATCTTTACAGGTATTAATTTGTTTTAAATATTACAAAGGAGGGCAAGAGTATTAACTTATTGTTGGCTTATGCCTTTATGCCCTCCCCGTAATAACTTGTTTTATATGAGAGAGCAGGGCCCAAGAATGCAAAAACTCAGACCCTGATTGGTTTCTCTCTATTTGTCCATTTGATCAGTCAAAGCAAACCATAAGAGGAATAGAAATAAAAAAAATAATAACATGTCCTCTAGCATACTTTATGATATATCAAATGTAAACTTATCTTGCTCTACTAAATCAACATCAATACTAAGTTGACCCATATCTACATACTCTGCAGGCTTTTCAAACATAGGTTTAGTTGCAGATGATCCTAATAACTCAACAGTTATAAAGTCATGAAAGTTCTGCTGATCATTGACCCAGTCCCGTGGATGTGCTTTCTTTAATGCATGTGTTATATGATTATAGAAGGCCCACCCTGACTCTTTACCTACTGAATAGTTATAAGAAGGTTTGATTAGTTCTTGCTTAACACAAGATAACTGTTGTGAATCAAGTAATCCTTCTTCAATAAATAAACGGCCAGCTAGTTCAGCTGCTTCTTTTGATGTTACTATAACATTCTTTAGCGCCTCTTTATCTTTTATTAATCTTTTGTAGTACTTCTCTGCTGACTTCATCTGATCACTCATATGAACATGTATATCATGTGAAGCTGACCATCTATGTTTTCTTTTATAGTTCATCATGTCACCAGCTATCATACCATTGTTACACACTGCAACATAGGCCCCAATTGCTGAAGCAAAGCTTTTTGTTTTATCATATGAATTAGTCCAAGCAAACATCATCCCAAGTTCTTTTTCCATTATAATGTCTCCATCTGTTGGATGAGTTGGGTATATATGATATACTCCTTGAGCTATGTTAGCGTTCTTACTGGATCTATACATCTCTCTGGAGACCATAAATCCACTGTCTGATAATAATTTATATGTATTTTCTATCACTTCTCCATGTGATATAACTGTATATGACTCACCGTGGTTAGGTAAGGGTGCATTTTCTAAATGCCATCTTGTTGTTTCTTTTGGTTTTTTGTATCCCATAATTATTTTAAACTTTTAAAGTGTAAATATACTAAATTAATCTGACTCAGCAAATTAAAATATATATCTTATTGTTTCTAAAGGAAAATATTTAGAGTATATTTTCTTAAACTCTTCTAATAATCTACCCTTATGTTCTAAAGGATATCTCATTACACCAGATTTATTCTTAACTTCATAAGAACGCCTCATCAACTCTCTTGCTTCTGGTGTAGCCTTGCTCATTTGGTTTTTATGATTAGTTAAAGCTATTACCTCACACTTGTTTATACCTGCATATGCGTTTACTTCAGAGAATAAGTCATTATACTCCTCTTTCCATCCTGGATAGAATACTAAAGGACTGTAGTTTAGATGTACTTCCCAACCTAAATTCTTTAATCTGTTAACATCTTGTATACGACTATCTATCTTTTGCATCTTAGGTTCTAGTATATTTGAATACTTCTGAGGCATAAGACTAACACGGACCCTTGGTGGTTTGTTAAAGTGATTTACATCTAGCTTTAATAATCCAGGATACTTAGTAGCCATAGTACTATTAAGTTGTGGATGATCATCATAGCGCTTAAGATAATCATTTAATGATTCTGGCATATGTTTCTGCATTAGAACTAAATCTGAATTGCATGCTACATCTACCATGGTATATATAGGGTCTTGTTGATCAGGTTGTTTTAAATAATCTTTTTCCCAATCAACTACAGACTGAAATATTTCATCAACATTTTTATTTACAAAGACTCTTTTACCATTATACCTAGCCATATAACAATATGTGCTTACACAGCCACCAAAACATCCGTAGATTAAATTTGGTGCTATACAGTTTGCACTATTGTTATTTGGTTTAGTTACTAAAGTCTTAGTCTTTTGGACTTTAATCATTTGGTTCTTCTATTAAAATAATATCTAACCAAGATGGATGATGTGTTTTGTTTCCCTCATCATCAGAACATATACAATATATTCCATCATCTTCTAGATAAGTTAACACTTCTTGTTCATCTATGATAGGTATACGATTACCTAGATAGTGTTTTGTTTGTTGTATTTTTACTTTACTGCCTTTCTTTGCTTGATGTAACTTCATATAAATTATAATTTAATGTGAGCTCTTCATCCGCTTCTATGTCTCTTATTGTCTTTACATAATTAATACCTACTTCTATATCTCTTGATTCAGCTGCACCAATTTTTTCTAGATTTGGTGTATCACTGTGGTTTATAAATCCTCCAAGAGGTGTTCTAATATATCCATTCTCAAAACGTTTATCTGAAATATGTGAAATGCCTAAGACTGTATCTTTACTAATTGATTTAGTAGAGAATAATCCTAGACCATGGAGAAGGGACTGTTTAATAGTAGTCCCTTCTGGTAGTGGTTTATAAGTCATTTAAAATAATTTTAATTGATTAGTTGAGACTGTCAAGATACTATTGATCTCAGTCTCTATTGCTTGCATATAGTATGCTTTATTAATGTTATAGTTTTCCCATTTAGGCTCTACCTTTAATACATTAAAGATAGTTTGAACCCATCTGCCAGACTCCAGTTGTATCTCTCTGTTGTCCTTCTTATTTACTTTGATAATCTTTACACCATCATTAGAGATAAAGTATCTATTTATCTTTTGTAATTTATCTTCAGTAAATGCACCGTCCTTTATATATCTAGATACTTGCTCCCAATCACCTTTAGATTTACCACCTATGCAGTAATCTAGAATGTTTTTGTTTTCTTCTAGATAGTCTTCAGGTAATACATTGTTAACAAAGTATTGATATATAGCTTTTGGTATAACTAATTTGGACTTATTCTTATGCAATTGTAAATTATGAAAGTCAAAACGTCCCTTTAATTTAACAGGAGCAAAGCTAAACTTGTCATTCTCTACCTTAAATAGATAATGAGGTTGACTTTGTTTAACTTCTCTCCATTTAGTGATATCAACGTCTATAAAGTTATTCACACCTATATAATTGTTGACATCAGCTAATACTAGCTTCTGATACTCATCATGTTCTAGATTAAGATTTGTTTTTTCTTCCCATTCTTTACAAATACCCATGTAGTCATCTATATATTCCCTTGGTATTAAGGTCTCTACGCCATCTGTGTTCTGTAATAAAGCAACAGCACCAGGTATTCTCTCCATAATCTGCTCATAAAGCATCATTAGAGTTAACTGGCCATTGATTGTAATACGTAAACATAATTCAGGATCATAAAAGAAACTCTTTTCATCATTACTAAGACCAAAGGTTGAATTAAGTATAATCTTATATACATAGTTCATAGGATTGCTCTTAGGTATCTTCTTTCTCTCAGTAAAGAACCACTCATATTGATCACAAAACTCTTTCTTTGGAAAGTGTGCAGGAGCAAATTGGTTCTTAATTGCTAGGTTAGGATAAAAACTTGTTACGTCAGAAGACATTATAACCATATCATCTGAAGATTCATAAACTCCTTTGCTAGCAGCTCCATGTACACCGCCTAAACCAAAATGTGTTTTAACATTTTTATAGTTTACACTATACTTAAAACTACCTTTAAGTTTATCTCCTTTTATTTCAATAGATTTAAACCTATCAAGTAACATATTAAACTCAGGAGATGTAAAAGAGATGTAAGATAATATTATATCCTTTACTTTTATTGTATCACGATAAGTCTTCATATTTCTAAGATCTCTCTTAGGTATATTAAGCATGCGTGTTAAGAAATAACCAAAGACTTCCTTACTAATTCTTGGTTCTGATGCACTGAACATGTTAATACCATAAGTATTAGTTAGTTCTTTCCTTAGTCTTATTAAATCAGTAGACCTATTAAATATTTCTTTAGTAGATCTTACATCATTAATACAATACTCTAGAATAGTGTCTAGATCTTCTTGTGTATCTATCTTAGATGTATGATGTATAGGCATATCTAGGATATTCTCCCAGTCCATGCTATACTGTATCCATTTAAGACTTGAACGTTTAGCCGGGTTATCCCAATGGTGTAACTTAAATAGATCTATTTGACCTATTACCATTTTCCATTGTGGATAATCACTGAAATCTCTATTATTACTCTTCTCAATTGTTCTTTGTGCGTATTTATATATAGTATAAGCAACATCATTACCATCTATGTTTTCCCACCCTTGGTAGTTATCTAAGATGTAGTGTGTAACTTGAGCATCAAATCCTAAACCATTGTATGATATATGCCATTCTTTATTCTGTATGTTCTGTTCTAAAAATTTTATAAACTCTGGTAGATCATTTCTTAGCTTGCATATTACAAACACTTCTGTTTTATTAGTCTTGTAATCTTCAAATACAGCAGTGAAACAATCAAACAAAGTTTCATAATCCATTACCCAATGATTTTTCATGTATGTTTTGATTTATATTTTCCCATAACTCCGTCATGTTTCCTAGGATTACCATATTTCTTGGTCCTCTTATCTATTCTTTTATATTTTTTCTTTTCAGGCCCTTTAAGAGGTCCTCCCATGCCTTCTCCTACCTGCATGATGTATGTATTATATTCTTTCATATTGCATTTTTATTTAATAGAGCCAAAAAAAGCCCAAATCAATGAGCTTTTCTTTTTTTAGTCAATAAGGATATTACTCACTCAACACTATTGACCAGGTAATATAATCTTAGAAGGTTCAGTTTTCTTTAAGTCTACAAAGAACTCTTCAATTGAAAAGTTTTCTGCATTGACAGCAAACATATGAATAAATGTTTCAATATCTGCTCTATCACTTAAATAAAACTCAGAGAATGTATCAACTAGTCTTCTCTCTTCTTTATGTGTTTTTCCTGTTTGCGGATTAGGTTTCTTAAGCCTTTGAGGTTGTCCATCATCATCTAGCTTTGGAACCATATGATATGATTGCTTCATTACTTTACTGATGACTGCTAAAATGCCTGACGCAGGGTCAAACATAGCTTCTGTATACGGTGAGTCTATACTCACTGGGATTAATGTGAATGATTTAGCATTTCTAAATGTAGAATTTACTAACATCATATTTTGTCCTATTTGTGCCATATTATATATTATTTAGATGTCAAATATATGGAACTTTCTTTTAATAATTGAGTCAAAATAACATTATTATCAATTAATATTTCTTTTTCCATGTTTGGTGCAGAACAGACTTCATAAACATCTTCTAGTAGTTTAATGTTTACATTTAAATCTTTAGCATATGCTTCATGAACTTCATCTGGCTGCAGAAAACCTTGTATATATTGTATTTGCTCTTCATCAGCTGTTTCAAAGAATTCAAGTATTGATATCTTTGCGTTGATTGAGTATTGAGAATACTTACCTTTTATAAAATTTTTATAGTCATGAGAATATTTATCAAAGTTGAATATAAACATTTGTCTATTTTCATCTAATGATATATGGTCCCTAAACAATGGGTGTGCTATTAGGTGTCTATTAGCAAACTTTTTAAAATCAGTTGTAAGTTTACATTTATATACACATAATAACATCATATCATCAGTAGAGTATACATCTTCCCAAGCACAATAGGTTTCCCTAGGTACATACTTTATACCTCTACCTAAAGCTAGCAGAGGATATAGGAAGACCTTACTCTTCTGAAAATATTCTGTGTATACATGGCCCATACTATAATTTAATCTTATTTGTTAAGAATTCAATAGGTAATGAGTAATTTCTACTGTTATAATGGAATTTTGCAGTGTTTATTGCACCTCCAAGACCATCCGCCCAGTCATTTACTGTGTTATTTGATACGTCAAATACATAAACTTGATCATATTTATCTATTACAATAAACTTAAAATCTATATTATATTGTTCCTTATCATCACCTAAAGTATCATACACAAGCTTCATGTAAATAGCTGCTTGAAGCCAATAATTATAAAAGTCTACAGTATCTTTAAACTCAGAAACAGTCTTCCCTGTTGTTTTAAGATCACATATAATAACTTCTTTTTTATCTGTATCTACTGAATAATAATCTATATATCCGTGCAGGCCAAAATCACAACCAATTAACTCAGACTTTAGATACTTCTCACTAAATGTTTCAATAGGATCTAAATCAAAGTCTGTTTTTACTTCACTAAATAAAGACATTACATCTTTATTCTGCTTCAGTACTTCTACTCTTTCTTTACATCTTGATAAAGTATCCTGGTCAACAACATCTACATTACTATTACCTAAGAATTTCCAGTACGGTTCATTATCTGTAGTTCTAATCTTAGAAAGTCTTGACTCATCAGCTTTTAAAGACTGATATAGGTTTAGATTCTTAAGTGAATCTAGAATTACAAAGTCTTCACAACTTGCTAGTGTTTCTGCATCAGTATGTAGAGACATGTCTTTTAATACTTTTCTAATGTTATCACTTGGGCTCTTACCTGGAACAACGCTGAACTTTTCATCAACGTTCTCTGCTTCAAATAGCAGGCAGTGTATAAGCTTTCCTTCAATCAGATGTTTATCTGTTCTAACCTCACGGTCAAATAATATATAATCTTTATAGAATAAAGATGGTGAAAATAATAATTTATTTAAGGAAGAGTAGCTAAAGCAAAAATCTTTATTTGCATAGAACTGCTCTTCCTTTTCTGTATTTGTTATAAACATATTTCTTTTATTATTGATTCCTTAAATGGAGTTGTAATTTTTATATCTTCAATAGATATCTCAAATGCTGAATGATCTTTATTTAAACCTGCTCCTGATAAAACTTTATCAAAGACATGTTTCTTTATAGTCTCTATTGCAAATTCAGTTAAGTAACCCTCATCATATAAATATTTAATAATTTGAGTGTGATAACCAGCATTATTATCATTTCCATAGGTTGACATATTACTTAGTCTATTCCTTAAGGTTTTAACATTAATAGTATTCCAGTTGTTTGTTGACTTACACCACTCAAAGTAATAATAAAACAATAAGGATACTACATCAAAAGAAGCTTCAATATTACAATTGGCTAAAGTTTCTAAAGCAATTGATCTATTTTCTATATCACCACTTAATATCATTTTTCTTAGTTGTGGGTAATCATCTTTAGTGATTACAGCCAGACCTGCAGAACATATCTTAGCTATGTCTCTATCAAGAACAACCATTTTACCCTTTATAAGTTCATTATATGTATCAATGTCTTTATCTTTTCTAATTACATAAGTCTTATGATATTTACCTTCAAGTTCTTTTTTCATTGCATGTACAACTTCTTCTAAGGTTTTACCCTTAGTTGCTTGTACTGAATTCCAATCATCTTTGGCAGCACGAATATCAAATACAGCAGTTGAATGTGAATTTTGCAATATCTCACCAATGCTTAACTTTGCATCATCAGATATAAGATCTCTTTTAACTAACTCTTTACATATCTCATAAAAATTAGCTTTGTTAAATGATTTATTCCAGGTGCTTTGTGCTATCTTATTAAACAACTTTAAGGATACAATTTGTAAATCAGATTTTTCTACATCTCTTATTACTTTAACATTGTACTTATCTTTTAATAAATCTACCTTTTGTCTAGGTAAATTTAATTTAGGATATCTGTATAATTTTTTATCAGTAATATCAAAATCATCTGGTAATGGATTTATACCTAAAAACTGTAAGTCTTCATGCGATATGTTCCAACCTGCACCATTTAATAAAAATATACCATCTTCCCTACATTCTACACCATCTTTTTGTAGTTGTCCGCTAGACCAGTATTTTGTATCTGTTTTGAAATTAATTATATAGTTTTGATTTTCTTTCATTTTATAAATATTTTAAGTATTCTTTTTTTACAGCCACTTTAAATGTATAAAGGTCTCTGTTATGTATGATGATCTCTTGTCTTACTATAGGTTCTAAATGTTTAAAGTTTTTTCTATTTAAGAGATCATTTTTTTCTAACCAAAGTATCATATCTTGTGCAGTTTTACGGCTAAATAAACGTAACTTAGATTCATCTATCCAAAACCATAAGTCTTTATCTCTATTAAAGTCATGAAATAAATTTCCACATTGTGTAGCCAGCTCCCACAGTAGATGATAGTTAGTTTTATAATCTATACTAGGTATAATTTTAGCTGCTAAACCTTTATCATCTGTCCAATGATGAGTATTCAATTGAGACTTAAGATCCTTTAATAATTGCTCATCTAAAGTAATCATATTTGCTGAACTACGCAAGATAGTTTCAGTATCTATTACACTCAAATCAGTTGTTTCAATAAGGTGAGCTATATTCATAGCCATACCTGTTATCACCCAACTATCATATAAACTTTCAGTATCTGTATCTAATTTATAGTAGCTAATTTTCTCAAGAATTTTATCTGTAACTATTACGTGACAGGTTAAATTTTGTATCTGTGTATTTAATACATTAGTAACCTGACTTGATCCGCCAGTGAGTTCATAGTTCCATAACTTAGTTAACATAAGTGTAGAACCAATACTATTACCGTTTTGTAAACTATCAGCTATAGCATCATGGCCTACAATTAAATCTGCTTTTTCATAATCATTAGTTACAGTTATACTGTGCTCTCTAAGAGCTGCTTTTAATCTATCTTGTGAAACCTTACACTTAGGTAATATAAAAGCTTTCTTTTTATTTCTAAAAGTTTGTGCGTCCTCTGTAGGGACGGTTAATATACTGTGTATTTTCTCATATGTTGTTTGGTCTTGAGTACATAATACTTCTTCAAACTCATTACCAACTAGGATCCCGTATTTGGGATCACTAGTTAGGTCAAAGTGTGTCAAAGCATCAGCATCATAAACCTGGTATACTGATTTGTTTGCCATTTTATTTGATTGTCATTTTAATTATTTCTGGATTCATCATCATCTTATTAAACTTCTGTTTATTACCACTGAAGATTGTTCTAACTATTAAGTATTTAAGATCATTAGTAAAGTAATCTTTTGTACATAAAGCTATAAGTCTATCAGTAATCTTTTGATTTATTGTATTTTCTTTTGAATATACAACTGCATAGTTAGCAAGTCTTGTAGATAATGTAGATGCAATATCTGCACGATAGTCATCATCCTTACCAATGCAACTTCTAAGCTCACCAAGAATATATTGCTCACTGTCATGAGTCAATAGATCTTTTGGTGTTACCAGCTTATCAAGCTTGTTATTAATAAAGGTTGTAAACATAGAAGCAAATGCATCACCAACGCTACCTTCACCAATCATTTGAATGATGCTTAGATTTTCTTCAAAACTTTCAAAGCTAGATATAGCATTAAAGAATGTTGTGATAGATCTTGCATTAGTCTCTTGTGTTACTAACTCTGGATGAAGCAATAAGAAGTTAATACATCTTGTGTCAATACCTGCTTCCTCTGCCCACTTTGCCCATACGTTTACATCAAACTTTAGGTTTGCAGTAATATATCTAGTCTTCTGTGCACTGTCTACAGTATTAACCATATAGTCTCCATTATCTGGATTTGCTGTCAATATAATATGCCAGTCCTTTGGTAGTGTCCATGAGATATAAGTTTGACGGTCTATCAATTCCATAACTGCTTGAATGAATCTTGTATCTGCACGGTTCCAGTCATCTAGTAATAAGATACCACCAGCTTTTGCATCAGCAATCCACTCAGGAGCACAATAAGACATTCTATTCTTACCGGTCATCTTGTATCCATTCTTTAGATACTCTTGTACTGCTAGCTCATCAACCCACATACCTACTTTTTTAGTAACTTGAGAGTTTAGATTAGCTAAGCTGGCACCCGCTGCTCTTTGTGTTGCAGTTACCATGTTTATATTATTGTTATTTGATTTTACTATCTTTTCTTTATACATTTGGAATTGACGTACTGGAAAACCAACTAGATCACCAAGCTCTTCTATCTGAGCCAAGTTTAACTTAACAAATTTTAAATCATTCTCTGTTGCTAGCTCTACAATACTTGAAGTTTTACCAATACCTGATTCACCTACTACCTCTACTGATACAGGATTTTTACCTTCCTTTTGTAGAAATCTATTGTTAGTTATTATGTGATTTACAAATCCTTTTAGTTCTGTTACGTTTAAATTTACTTGTGCCATTTTATTTTATTAATTAAATTTTATTACTTTTCCTGGTAACTCATCATTCATCTGAGATATACTACTTAAACACCATAAGGTATTCTTTGGACAATCTTCAGGTGCATATGCTTCACCATCTGTTAAATATATAAGAGCTGTATACTGCCCTTTCTTTTCATTATAGTGGTCAATAACTGGTTGGAAGCTTGTCCCACCACGACCATGTATTTCCCAATCTCTATTAGGACTAAACTCTTTTACACTACTCAGCCTTGTATCACACTGTGCTACTGTAATTTTGTGTCCTGTCTTATGCATATGTGTCAACTCACTAAAGAATTCTGTTAACTCTTCATTATTAACTGAACCACTAGTATCTACACCAACAAGTATATGATTCTTAAACTTAATCTTAAGGCCTGGATTAGCAGCATAACGTTTGTTATACTTACGTCTCAGCTTTTTAGTATATACTATACTAGAGTTACCTACAAATCTTCTTAAGTAACCTTTCCAATCAAATTTAGCAGGTTCAATATGTGTAAGTCTACGTATAAGATCAGCTAGCTCTCCTGGAACAGTACCATGTCTCTTTACGGTTTGTTCTGCAGATTCTTTTAACTGATGCTCAATTTGTTTTTGAACTAGTTTTTTATCAGCTTCAGATAAATCATTAAAGTCATCCCATGTAGAGTGACAGTGAGGTGTAGTCCCATCCATTTTACTCATCAATGAATCTAATGTAGGAGATGTACCATCTTCTTGAGCTTTTTCTAACAGCTCATAGTATTTATCTGTACCCGCTTTCTTTGGAAGTTTTAATTCAGGAAAACTTGATAACAACAAACCACCCTCTGGTAGTTTACTTTCCAATATGTATTGGTTAATCTCCAAATCTGCAGCTATATTAAATAACTTCTTATCTGAATAAAGATCTCTAGTAATTAAATGGCCAAATGCAATATGCAATAGCTCATGTTTTATAAGACCATATCTATGATCTTCTTTGAGCTCTGTATAGAACTCAGGGTTTATAGTCAATTGCATACCAATACCGTGTTTACTTACACCTGCAGTAGGTATTTGTAAACTGTACCTCTTATTGATACCAATTAAAAAGAGCCCGTAAAAGGGCTCATCAAATATTAATGTTTTGGTTGTTCTAGCAACCTGTTCTTGTATGTTAATCATAATCTTTTATTTTTCTTAATATATCTATATATACTTTATCTGCATCTCTTCTTTCTAGACTCTGATATATTCTTGATAGCTTTAGTGATCCTAATTTAATACCATAATTTATGGCTATACAAAACTTCACTCTAGCATCAAACATTAATGCTTTACACATTAACTTATCTAATATGTCTTTATCAGCATAATCTGAATTGTTATAGATTACACATCCTAAAGCACGATCATCAGGAAGACCTTGAAGCATTTGTTTTATTCTAAAAAATTCTTCAACTGTTATCTTCTTCTTCATCTAAAATTAGTTCTATCCATACACCGGGGTTATCTTTATCATAAGTATATTGTTCAAAGCCAGGAATTATAAACTCTGCATTATCATCTTCAATCCATCCATATTTAACCATATCATCTTGCACTGTCTGTGCAGGATTTATATAGTCAAACTTGTGACGACTGCCTCTGATAAATAGAAAAGATATTTTTACTGGTAACTTTGTCTTTTCTAATTCTTGTTTAAAATCTTCTGCATATTCTAAATATATATCTTTAGTAGCTTTTCTGTAATTCATTACAGCTTTGCTAGCAATAAAGTATTTACCTGTCCAACGTCTCCCATTTTTACTAGAAGGTACATTGCCTGGTATCCACCATCTTATTTTTCTCATATTATTTATTTATTACTTTTTTTAGTATTGGTTGTATAATAGAGTGTACATAGTCAAGACCGTTTTCTTTCATACCATCAGAAATATCTTTGGCGGTAGGAAATATTAGGCCATCTAGTTTATACATGTCTCCATACTTCATGATAGCAGCTTTACCTGCATCATCATTGTCAAAAAGTGTTATTACTTTTTTATACTTCTTCTTAAGATATTCTATTACGTGTGGTTTAATCATAGTATTCTCTGAGTCAGGGGCTATAACCTCTATATTGTAGCCAATGCTAGCTAAACACATTGCATCTTTAAGAGATGAGCAGATTACTAAATATGGTTTATCATATCTCAGCTGATCATAACCTTGTAGATGCGGATTAATCTTATGAAACTTATGTTTACTATGAGGTTGATATAATTTATAGGCCTTACCATGCTTATCATAGTATCCGTACATATACTTACCCTCTATCTTAAGTGACTTAACTTTAAAGTTCTCTTCTTTAACTAAATTATAATACTCAATTGGCCTAACATTAAACTTATCTAACATAGTTTTACCTATATTAAAGTCTAACCAAAACCCGCTGTCATCAGTTGTCCATTCTCTATTTTTAATAAAGTCAACTTCCCACTTAGCTACAGGCTTGAAGGTCTGTGTTTTATAATCTGAGCTCTTTACATATTGATTGTAGTCATTTATTATTTTCATTGATGCTTTAGGAAAATCTATATTAAACATATGCTTAACTAGATCAACCTTGTTACCACTCTTACCGGTTGAGAAGTCCTTAAATTTATATTGCATTATTGATTTGTCAACATAAATACAAAAACTAGGTGTATTCTCATTAGGATTAAAGATAGACTTAATCTTTAGATCTTGTCCTGTTAAGGTTTCTGGTAGAGATAAATAATATTGAAACACCCAATAGCTTGGAACATCAGCAGGTTGTAATACTAAGTTCTTAGTGCTAATCATATAATTATTATTAATGTAAATTAAGGGATGTACAATGTACACCCCTCTCATTACTCTTATCTATAAATCAAAGTCATCTCCCTTTGCTTGAGCTGGCTCAAAGCTAGTAGTTGCTGCAGACTCTTTCTTCATTAATGGTCTAAAATGCTGCGTGTTTGTTTTATCAAACGTTAGTATTCTAGAGTTCTCTGTGTCTAAAGCTTCTAAAGGTACACCTTCTTTATTCATCTTTGGTAAGAACAAATCATTATTTACATAACCTTCTTTGTTTTCCCATTCACGTGCACCTAAGCAAGCATTAATGTAACCAGTCTCTGAACATACTTTAGCGGCCTTAATCATAAAGTCTTCAATTGTATTAGCCTCTATTGCATCAAGCTCATTTCTTTTACCTACAACCTCAGATAAAAATACCATAGCTTTTAGAACTTCAGTATCTCTTTTGATTTCATTACCATTATTTAATGTAGCATCTTTATAAGGATAAGGAGAGAATCTAACTCTACCTACCTGACCAGTATAACGTTCTCCATTAGGATTGTTCATGTCTTTTAAGAATCCATTAAATTCACCAGATACTGGTTCACTTTCTACATGTAACATAATATTAAATGCGTCTGCATCATAAGGCGTTTGATCAAAAGTAATTGAATTGATTTTAACTTTGTGATTACCTGTTCCAATTACTGGTTTGATTGTGCCTGATCCAACAGACATGTCTTTAGTACTTAACATAATTTTTCTTTTTAATTAATTTATTATTACTCTTCATATTTTTGTATGCACTCTTTTACATACTTAAGGTCATTAGGGATAAATATATCCTCAAACATACCCATTGGTGATTTACATGTGTTCTCTCCATTGTTTTGAGTTTCAAAACCATATTCAAGTACACCATCATCATTTTTATTTACTTTTCCAAATAGAACAATTGAAAACAGACCTTCCAAAGTTAATGTATTATCTATCATTTTACCAATAGTTTTAGCTTTGATTTTTCTATTTCCATTTATATCTGTAGAATCTTCTGAATGTGTCAGAAATATAACAGTAAGGTTATCTCTTAAGTCTTTAGGCATTTTAGCTACCATTGCTAAGTTGGCTGCTATTTGCGTAAACTTATCATAACCTTTCTCATTAGCTCTATCAAAGTATTCAAAGGAGCTCATATATTGCCAGTCATCAACTACTAGAGTTTTAATGTGTGGCATTTTCTCATCAACATGTTTTATAGCCTTAATAATACCAGCTGCTGAGGCTGCTGATGTTATATTACCTTTAGGATTATCTTTGCTTATCTGAGTATACTTACTCTTATAACCTTTAAAAGGTAGAGGTTTATTTGCTATGTTTATTATGAAAGTCTCTTTGGGATCTAATGTCCTGATTGAGGTAGACTTTCCTGTACCTGAATCTGCAATTACTAATACGCTTTGTGCCATTTATTTTACTATTTTATTTATTACTTTAGTTAATGTTATTAATGTTTGATTAATTTCTTCTAGCTTTTCTATTAAAGGGTCTACCACTACATCATCAGGGTTAGGCAAACTAGGATTTGCAAAATCTAATATTGCTTTCTCTTCTTTCTGTGGTCCTCTACTAGTTACATCATTAATTACCTTGAGTTCACTGACAGGTATTATGTGTCTTTGAAATCCTGAACTAGATGTAATCATTTCATATTCATCTTTCCAGTGTGGGTTATACTTATGTAAATATAGAGTTCTCTTTGGATCTTCTGAGTTATAATCTATACTTACAAACTCAGTATATATGTCATCCTCTTTCTCCAATTCACTTGGGAAGAAGCTAACATGTAGATCATCCTTACCAGATGGTCTATAAGCCATCTTAGGAATATATAGTGCATTAGGTTTATTATTACTATCAAAGTAATCCTGATGCTCCTCTCTAAGTTTTGCAACTTTTTCTTTACGTTGTGCGGGTGTTAATCCCATATCTTTATTATTTATATTTTTAGTATTTATCATCTGCGTTCTTGTTGTCCTGGTGTAGCCATTTCTTCTATTTGCATTTGCTCAAACTTTGCTCTAAAGAAACTCATTCTTGCATCACCATTCCTTGCTTTAAGAAAATGTAGAACCAATGTTCTATCATTCTCAATTATATATCTATCAGGTCCATAGTACCTAATCTTCTGCTTAGCTGGCCTGTTGATACCTATTAACATATCTGCATGCTGTAGCATTGCATCTGAACCAAATATATCTGATTCAAGTATATAGTTACCATACTTACCATCTATAGCTCTATCTGGATTATCTATGTTTCTATTAAGTTGAGACAAGGCTAGAAACAAACAAGGATAATCTCTTTTACATTGTGTAAAGAACTCACCTAACTCAAACAACATGTCTAATGTACTGTTTTGGTATGGTGCTCTCTTAACTAACATTGTATGATCAAGTGTAATCATTGTGTTTATACCTTTATGTAGATTCATATATGCATCTATTTGTTCACGCATTTGGTTAACAGTCATAGGTGTACTAATTATATCTACAGGATGTTTAACTCTTTCCTTAGCATATTGATGACACTGATTAAGAGTATCAGTATTTAGTGTTGAACCAGCACTACATAATTCTTTATACGTCTTACCAGTTATAGAGCTAAATTCTCTGATGGCTGAGGTTCTACCTACCATCTCAAACTGAAACTCCAGCACTCTAAATTTATCATTTGGATTTAAAGCAAATGATTCTCTTATTATTTGATCTTTGATTAGTGTTTTACCTGAACCAGGCCTACCACCAATTACAGTCAATGTATTCCATTCTATACCGTCAGTAGCTGCGTCATTAAACTTAGGCCACGGAGTATATATTGACTTCTCTTCACCAGTTGATCTGGCATACATATATTTAAGTGCCTCATTAAAGGCAGCATATTGTCCAACCCAAGATTCTTTTGTTTTCATACTACATTTTCTTTAAAATGATCACCTTCAGTGTTAACACCTTCTCTAATCATATCACAGTAATCAGCCAGCGTAGAGTGCTTTACTCTATGTTTATCCTGTTTACAGATAAAGTACTGACTTGTTTGCATATATAAGTATTCTGCATCTCTGTACTCATTTACATACATTCTAGTAGCCTTAAGTACCTCATCCCAGGTGTACTCATAAGTTTGGAATAACCACCTGAAAGCTTCTCCTAATGCTTTTACATTATTTCTTGCTGGTTTACCGCTTGGTAATTTCTTAGCTGGGAATATCTCTCTGTATTTATTTATCTTATCTACAAAGTTCTTACCCATAAGTTCTATATCTGTTTTCTTTTTTGCTTTAATAAAGTAATTATCAAGTCTAACACAGAATGCTTTAGCTTCTGCAGTCATAAGGTACACACCATTTTTATGTTGTAGAAATCCTATTGAAACCAGATGGTTTTTATCTGATAGTCTAGTATCCTTTGGAGGTGTAGTTACACCATTCTTGATACCAAACATAAGAAGCACTTGATTAGGTGTGACGTTTTTTTTTAACATCACTTGGAATAAATCCCACATATTTTATTGGTTTTTTGAGGTTATAAATATAAGTAATTTTACCATTTTATACAAGCCTTTCCTTGCTTTTCAAGCTCTATATTTACTTGATTAAACACATCTTTACAATCCCATTGTCCTCCTCTATATGCAGCTGAAGCCGGGTGTGTTACTTTATATAATTTTTGGTTTGATAGGTATACTTGCCAGTCTTCTGCTTTCTTACCCATCATGATGACAGGTATATCTTTATGATGTCTGTTTAATAACTCAAATAAATATACAGCAAATGGTTTCCATAAGTTTATATGTGAACCTATTGAATTGATTTCACATGTGAATGCTGTATTAAGTAACAATACACCTTGGTTAGACCAACGTCTTAAGTCAACATCTCCTTCTTCATCATTTAATGCTTTTAGTATATACTGCAGAGATTTTTCTGCTTTACCTTTCTTTGAGCAACTAAAAGCTATTCCGTCAGCTGATCCTAGTTGTGGATATGGATCCTGACCAATAACAATAACTTTAATTTCTTTATATGGACACTCTTTAAATGCATTAAATATATCTTTAAACTTTGGTGTAAATCTTTTACCATTCTTATACATGGTAACTAAACTGTTTAGTATTATATCAAAGCTTAATCCATTTATAAAGGGAGCTAATGCAGGTGTCCAACCTGATTCCTCCAATGCATTATTTATTCTTTCTCTTAAATTATTAATATCTATTTCTAATTTTTTCATATATTATTGTATATTTGTTTATTAAATATAATTATTATGGAAGACAACAAACAATCTATGCGTAAAATAGTTACATATGACTTTAGTAAGGTCATTAAAGATATAGAGGTGTCTCC
>Ga0181409_1000246_pt1 | contig 21504 bp, 13 predicted proteins | sample 32SPOviralmetaG_FD_130138 | JGI IMG/M metagenome (GOLD analysis project Ga0181409, IMG submission 130138) | Marine viral communities from the oligotrophic San Pedro Time Series (SPOT) site, San Pedro Channel, CA, USA - 32 SPOT_SRF_2012-05-30 | ecosystem: Environmental > Aquatic > Marine > Strait... | reverse complement strand
GTTGTTTTTGTGGGCTACAATGCCTTTATTACAAGAAGCATTGGACGTTATAAAATCTTGGGGTTTTATACACAAAACCACGTTTGTCACGTGGGTCAAAACAACAAAAGATGGAAGCAGACCGGCATTTGGAGTTGGATATTATTCAAGGTCAAATGCGGAATTGTGTTTGCTTGCCACTCGCGGAAAAATTGCCTCCTTTAAAAAATCTTTAAAGTCTGAAGGCAACCGCGGACAAAATTCTATGAACCAAATTGTTATGAGTCCGCGAAGACAACATTCACGTAAACCTGAAGTGGTCCGTGATATGATTGTCAAAATGTTTGGTAATCTTCCCCGAATAGAATTATTCGCAAGACAAACCTCTCCTGGATGGTCGGTTTTGGGTAATGAAATTAACTTATTTTCTTCATACGAACAAAATAAGATAAGTTATAAAAAACACAAGCGGGCATATAATAAAAATAACACGCGCAAGTATTAAAAAGGAATTTGTTTTGTAATTTGGAATCATACAATCATTGTCCGCTCTCGCGTAATTCTGTTTGTGTAATTAACTAACGCCTGTTTTTAGCATTCTTTCCAGTCTCGCTACAGGGACTGCGCCTTTACCGGAAGCATAACTGCCCCTATGATAAGAAGAAAATTTCTCTCGTATAAGATAGTAAATTCTTCAAGTCATTATCTAGTATCCAGCGTCTTACTGATTTCCACAATTTGACAAGCATGCCAAATAGTAACTTGACTCGCGAACAAGCACCGTCAACTCCAATCTCCCGAAAGGACACAGAAGACAATAGCCAATATTGTATGAAAGTGGCCGAAAAATTGTTGTGAAAAAAAACTCAGTATTATTTTTAGAACCACTCAAATCGCAGGGAGGAACCTGCCTTTCATACCATTCGGCGACGAAAGGGTTAAACCATTCTGCTGTAATTCTAACGAAAATTTTTTTATTTAAACTACTCAATATGCGACGAAGCCTTTTACCGCCCCCGAGGATTTGAACTCGCCCGGTTTATAAAAGTATACGCCGACTATCGCATCCTTCAAGCGCCGCGGTATAGGCGTCATCATCATTCCGTAGTCCGCATGATAGTTTGTGATGAAGGACCCGCGGGCGCCGTTGATCTGTTGGTATATCGCCTTGTCTTTAAAATATTCACCAGTATGCTTGTATTTTGCCTTGCTTGTAATCAGCACTTTTTTGGATGCCTTCGGGTTCATTTGTAGTCCAATATTGTAGCGCGCGGCACCGGTGTCTATCATTTTTTTATCACTTCTGGCAGATGCGCCAACGTTTTTATAGTGCTGCGAGATAAATCTGAGGGATTGGCGATAGTGTGGCATTTTATGATATGTAGCAAACAATAAACTTGTCAATCCCGCTCTAAACATATTGTCGGCTTTTTTAGTATTTCCTAGATGCGTCAAAGATGCCATCTTATCACTACTGTTTATCATATAACAATCTCCAACATGATGAAACCCCATCACTTGTAGAGGCACGGCGGCGATAGGGTCATTGTAGTCGGCTATTCGGTATACGTAAGGTGCGAACTGGTCAAAATCACCTTTGTCTGTGACACCGCGCGGTGATCCAAAATTGTAGCATCCCATAAATCGTTCATGCTTATATCCCCAACAATAAGCCAGATATGCTGCTGGATTGGCGCCGAGGGAATGACCACAACTTAACAATTTTGTTTCATTGTCTGAATATTTTTTGATAAAATTGCTTACCTGGTCAAATGATCTACTGTAATAATCAAAAAATCCAGAGTGAACTTTTATATTCAGATAAGGCACAGAAGTTATGGCTAAGTCAGTCAACACATCAAGGCCACTATCAATCATGGACATAGGCGACAACGATGGTATGTCGGTGCCTCTGTAGCAAACAACTGTTGTGTTGTGTCGCTTTGAATGTAGTAATATACCTATGGTGCGAACATCAATCTTTATACTTTCAACAATATCATAAATGGAAAATGGCTGAACATTATCCTCATATGACTTGTCGCAGACTTCACCTAGATGACGTGCCATGCCTAAATCAAACCTGTATGTCATTTGCGCGTCAAATAAGTTTTCCTTGTCTGGTCTCACCTGGAAACGACCAGCATTTTCTCCCATCAAAGGTATATCTCCAGCGGGTAAATCTTTGTCTGAAGTAGGTATATCAGATGCTGGCTTGTCAGATGGTGTAGGTTGCGGTTTATCTGGCTTGTCAGATGGAGTAGGTTGAGGTTTATCTGGTCTTACCGGGCGTCGTCGTCGTCTTTTTCTTACTATTTTATCATAATCAATAAATCCTCGGTCTCCTTTGTTATGTAAATGCGGTTCTGTATATGTATCTACATATTGTTGTTCTTCTAAACCCACATCTGCTTTCCTTAAACGACGTTTTCCATTTTCTTGCCATTTTCTATCATTTTGTTCTATGACAGTTAAATCATCTTGTTTAAATCTTTTTTCATTTGCCTTATAATAAGTGACCCAAAACGGCACTTTTAAAATTTCTGGCAATTTTGTATAGCCATTGACCAAGTCAAATTTTCGCGCTCCCATGGGATTGTATCCTTCCGCAACATCTTCCTCAGTGTAAACAACATTAAATCCTTTACTCTTAACATACTTGTTAATTTGCTGTGTCCGCAAAGTCAAATCGGACTTGTATGTGGAATCTTGTTTTGCCTGATCTTCATAATGCCGCTGTATACGACTATCACCAGAAAACAAGGTTTGAGATATATTTTGATGAAAACTTGTTTCAAATCTGTAGGACCGGTGTTGGTTATTGACAAAATCTTGAAATTGTCTGGTTTTGTTTAAGGTATTGTAGATGCTCAGCACTTTTTTTTTCTTAATATCTATAGCATCGCCTCCCCATAAATCTTGTGTGTTAAAGAATATATTTTCTAATGTTGTCGCATTCATGTTTAACATGCTGGCAATACGGTCTGTCAATTGTTGTCTAGATAAATTCTCACCATCGCTTTTATATGTAAACGTGAGAAAATTCTTGCCTGTTCCGACATTTTTTTCAAAATTCGCAGGATCATCTTTACCGAACACGTATTTGTAATACAAGCGTGTATAATCGTTTTGTTTTTTCACACTTTTATTGTAAAAATCTAAGGCTGTATCTGTATGACCTTCTGTTTTATCCGCTATAGCAGACAATTTTTTGATATATGCTTTAGCATTATCAACTCTTTCATTACTTTTTACAACCGCGTCTACTAATGTTCCTATGGCAACCGCAGCACCAACCGCTGCGGCAACAGGACCAGCAACAGCAGCGGCCGCACCAACTGCTTCAGCAAAACCGGCAGCAGCCGCACCTTCAACAGCCGCCTCGCCAGCAATTTCTCCACCTAGGGTGGCACCTTCTGCGGCTTCACCTAAATCAACCTCTGTGAACAAGCCGGGTAATTCTTCACCTCCAAACTCAACAACTTCGCCTGCTTCACCTTCTCCCATTTCAGTCATTTCTATGCCTTCTTCATCATCAAACAATGGTATTTCTTCATCCTCTCCTCTCATAACATTAGCCCAATCTCTTATGTCGGCGGAAACATTATAGTCTACAGGTTCAGTTGTGCCGGCTCCTTCTGGAAGTGGATCTCTTTCCGGTTCTAACACTTCATCGCGAGGATCGGGTAAATTGCCTCTCCGTATTTCCTCGGCCTCTTGATCGGGCGTCAATTCTATGCCACCTTCATCATCAACTTCTATATCCATAGTATCCTCGTCTTCTTCATCAAACAAATCTATTTCTTCTTCATCATCATCTAACAAATCATCAAGTTCGTCATCATCTCTGTTCCTCATTTTAGACATTTCAATTCCGTCCTGCCTATCGTTCCTGAATAATTCTTCTTCTATTTTTTCAAAGTCGCCATACAATTCGTCCATTACCATATCAAACCAAGTGTTGTCTGCCATTATATATTAAATTTAGAAAATAAACTTAATATATTGTTTTACAAGCCAGATATTTCCGTGGCTTAACATTTGATACTCTTTATCTTGATATTTCTAGGAACGAAAGGTTGTCTTTTATCTTGGAATAAGTATCTTCGTTTTGGTTCGGCAGATATTCTAATTGGGGCGGTTCTTCTATTTTGTAACCTGTTACGCTCTGCTGGGTTGAATGTGTTGTCTAAATTTTTACCTTCAGGCAAGACAGCATTTGTTGCGTGAGCCATGCCACCAAGATGATAGTGGACCGATTCTGCTTTTTGTGAGGTTTCGGGAAATTTGCCAACATCAGCGGCAGTGGCCAACTCGCGAACAACCTCTCCCGCTCCACCAAAACTCATATGAGGCGCCATAATATTTTGTAATTGCGTCACATCAAGTCCGGCTGCTCCTGGATCTAAAATAATACCCATGCGTAATCCGCTTTGATTTCTATAATAATCAATCACTTCTTCCTCTAATTCACGATGAATTTTTCGCAACCTTATTAATGGTGTTTTTACAGACAATGTTCTGCTTGTTTTTACTAATCTTTTAAAGTGCGCTGTCTTAATGTCATCGCGATAAATGACAACAAATGCTCTGATTTCCATAAGAAGTTTTTTTGCTGAGTATCTCATTCTATTCCTCTCCATGGACACACGTTGTGCTGTGGAAGATGTCATACTACCGAAAGGCATCATGGAAGGTCCTGGCTGACCGGGAAGTCCACGATTTATTTCTACAGAAGTATCTGTAGGATCATCTGGCTCATCATCTCCACCCCCGCCAGGTCCAGCCGGACCACCACCACCAGCGGGAGGAGCGCCGCCACCTCCACCACCTCCACCGGGCGGACCTCCGCCACCTCCGCCACCACCACCAGCAGGAGGAACAGGAGGTTGTCCTGGTCTACGAGGTATTGGTCTGTTTGGCGGAACATTAGGATACATATTAGGTGGAGGAGGATTAGGAGGTGGTTGATCAAAATCATCATCATCGGGACCTTGTTTAGTTTCTCCACCTCCAGCATTTCCAGCACCTACAGGCACATGATTATTTTCGTGTCTACCGCGCATTTTTCTGTCTTGTCCTCGCAAATTATCAGGGTTGTTTGGTGGACCATCAGCGCCTTTAGTTTCTCCTGGATTTGAACTTTCTTGTTTACTTTCACCTCCACCTGCCCCAGGATCTCTTGCTCTAGGTCGCATTCTAGCCAGATAAGCCTCATGATCCGCTTGGTCTTTTTCTTCTTGTTCTTGTATATCAAGTTGTATACCCATGTCTCGTTCAACACCTGGTGCCGCAATTGGATACGTATGATCTGAAATTTTTTTTTGTTCTTTTTCTACAAATTGTCGCACTAGGTCAGGGCTGAATCTTGGGTCTTTCATAACCTGTTCTACTGTTGTTCCGTATTTAAGGGCTAGTTGAACATATATTTCTTCTACTGTATTAGCCCTAAACTCTCTTGCTACAATATCACCTAATGTTTTGTCTGATGCTGGTGAGAAAAATTTACCTTTTGGTTTTCTTTTTTTTTTTGGAGACTGTAATCGTCTATTTTGTGATTCAATATCAATTCGTGAATCGCGTTCATCCTTCGCTTCAGGTTGTTTCATAGATTTAAATTTTTTTGCTTGCGCCATCGCGTCTTCTTTGACGGCTTTTGCGTCATATTCTTCTGGATTCTCTACTGGTTCGGCTTGTTTTGATTCTCCCTGCTCCAGATTTTTTTTTGCTTTTTGTCGCAGCATCTTGTAGGCTCTTCTCGTGCCTCTTTCTTCACTTAAACCCATCATTATTTGTTCTGTTTTAAGAGCAATGTTTTCTAACATTGGTCCAAAAGTGGAGTCTGTTCCCAATTTTCTTCTTGCCATTTTTATAAGATTTTGAAATTTTTTTTGGTATTTTAATTTGCCTCCTGCCACTTCTTGATATGCCCTCGCATATACTTTTTTACCTGAATTTAAAGTCTTCATCGGATCTAGATACATGCCAAACTTCGCAATCCGAGAAGTTTCGCGCACAAACGTTTGTAAATCAGCCTCTGACATTTGATTAGCCCTTAGAAATTTTGCCATTATATACTTACTTTAGAATAAAATTTGCCACCCTTTTTTTTCTAAATATAATATATAATCATGCCGACACTTATACTCAGAATGTCTCCAGGTCCCGAAGGAATTACAAAAATCCACTTAAGCAACCCTTTACGTTCGCAAAATTTAACCCTTCAATATGCTGCTATTAACAAAATTGCCAATGGATACACTCAAAATCACATTTTTGTTAGACTTCCCTTCGCTTCAGCGTCTCAAATTCACAACCCGACAAGACGAGGCTACTTGTTATTACCAACCCAACCTAGCACTGCTGGCCTTGAAACACACTCTTTTGGTGGGGGTTTACCTGTGGAAGCAGACAATATTCCTGAAGTATTTGAGTGTCAACTTTTAGATGGCGCAGGTAATCCTTTAACCAACGCAGCGAATATCGTATCCGTAGATTTATTTTTCGCATATGAAACACACAGCCTGTTCTAAATAATCTGTGCTATTTATATATGTCGCAAGGTAAACAAAAAAAATTTATCCGACCACAACAAGCGCACACTACTCGCGCTGAGATAAATGCGGGAATAGAAGAATCTAGATTAGGCGAAGGTATAGCCTCACAAAGTAATAATGATAAAAAGAAATCTTCAGCACAAGCCAGCAATACCGCTGTATTATCAACGGAAGTATTTAGCGAAAGTCAAGATACAATAAATATTGAAAAAACACTAAAAGAATTTGACATACAAAGCGTTCCGCGTAATGCGTTTATGCTTTGTATTGCTTCCAGGCGCAGTGGAAAATCTCACATCATAACACATTTTTTAGAACAATATACCAAAAAACACGAGACGCAAGCGGTCTTTCTTTTTACAAGGACAAATGCGGGTTTTGATGGCATACCACATAATTATCGTTTTAAGGACCTAGAACATCTCAAGGAAATCATTGACATACAAATAAAAGTTAAGAAACATAACCAAAAAGCAAAGAAGAAGGATCGTATAAAGTCAAATATTATTGTTGTGTTAGATGACATGGTGGCCGAAGGTGGTATGTCTGCCGCCATGCGAAAAGATCCTTTGCTTAACAAACTCAGTGTCAACGGACGTCATTTATCCTCAGGAGACGACAGCAATATGGCTGTAATTCTCATATCCCAGGTGTTTACTGGACTTAGCCCGCAAATTAGATTGAACGCGGACTATGTCTTAACTTCTTCTTTGGCAAGCCGACGGGAACGCGAAAACATTGTCAACAGTTTCTTATCGCTACACAGTGGTCGCAAAGGTTTAGCAGAAAGTTATGCGGTTTTTGACCAGGTCGTCAATAAGAGAGAGTTTAATTTTATTTGTATAAACGCCACATGCCAAAATAAACGTGAATTTAAAGATTACGTATTTCATTTTAAGGCGCCAGCAAAGTTAGAAAATCGCCGGCTTGTTGGCGACAAGGATGACTGGAAAAATAATAGAAGAGAGGTATATTTCTAACTAAATTTAGGAATAATATGAAATTTTTATCTAATTTTATATTATAGTATGGCAAACGCAATTCTTAACTCCAACGCATCATCAAGTTTAGTGGCTGCTTTAGACTCGGTTTCAGCCACAAAAAATCCACTGATTTATAGTTACGGTTCCAAAAATACTTTAGGATCGGCTCATGTTCCAGCACATTCTCGCACTGTTGTAGAAGCCCAGTCTACTTCTTACGGCTGGAATCAGAACATAGATTTTCACATCATCAAGGCCGGTCAATTAGAAAATTGTTTTCTTAAACTTACCATTGCTAATAATGCTGCTAATCACGCTGCTGCTACACTTAACACAAACTACTTTAATCTTATTGTAGAAGAAATTCAACTCTTAACTGCTGGTAAAGTCATTATGAGAAATGTTCCTTTTGGACGTGCTTGTCTTGTCTCTCAAAAATCTTTTGGTGTCCGAAAAAATATTGAGGGCTTATTAAAAATTTCCCGCAATGCTGCTACTACCGCCATAGCCGACAATGCTTCCGCTACTGGGTATGTTCCTCTTCTTTTCAGTTGCTTTGACGTTCCAGAATTGATGTATAATAGTTCATTTTGTGAACCCATGATTGTCAGGGTCAGATTATCTACAGACAATAAATATTCTAATCTTGTTGCTAATCCTCAGCCGGCTCAGTCTATGTCCCTGACGGCTGCCAGTCTTATCCAAGTTCATAGACAGATGCCTAGTCAACTTGAGCAGGCGCAAATTTCTGCCAACTATAGTGACACCGAAAGTTTAGTCCGCGTTCAGAACGAAGTAGTTTGCGAGGAAACTTCTAAGACAGCAGGTGGCGCAGGACCAATGGACATCACGCATACTCTTACTACTAATAGATGTATCAATAAACTTTTTGTTGCTGTAGAAGATCAGGCGGCAGGTTCAGAAGGTCAATATCTTGAATTGACTGACATTGAAGTCAAGGCAAACGGTCAGACAGTCTTATCAATGCCAGCCGAATTAGTTGCTTTAGGACTTAATTTAGATACAGACAGAGCAAATTCGGGTCAGTGTGTAGGCAATTTCTGGGAGGAAAGCAGTGCTACACAGTCCACTCCTCATACCCAGCGAGTCTATTGTATTAATTTTGGTATGAATTCTGACCATTCGGCTCATTTAACAAATGTCGTCAGCGCCAGGGAAATTAATGCGTTCACCGTTAAGGCTTCCTTTTCAGCCGCTGGAGCAACAGAGCATAAAATCCATATTGGTGCCTTAACCCCATTTTTGGAGAGCATAAACAGTGCGAGCGGTAAAATTTCCACTTCACTTTCGTCTTAAATTTATAGATTTGTTACATACAAATATATAAATCGCCTAAAGATTCTCATTTTTTTTCTTGTTCTGCCAATATTTTTTTGCCCTGAGTTTATTTTTTTCTTTGCCGTTGCCCTGATCGTATTTGCGTTGGGCGCGTTTGTGTCGGATTTTTTGAATTTCCTTAATGCGTTCTAGTTTTTTTTCTCTATCTCTCTTCATCACCTCTCTCTGCGTGGGATAAGTTAAGTAAACTAGGTTCCTAATATATTGTCCTAAAACTCGGACTTCTTTGCGAAGTTGCTTCATTTCTTCTAATTCCTCTCTGCGATCAGACAATGAGTGTTCTATTTCGTTGTCATGATTATCGTTTACGATTTGGGCATCTTGGTCGTTTATTAGCGTATTCATTTTCTTTTATACAATATACATAGAAAATAATTTCTTCAATTTGTCCAAATTACAAGGCAGGTATTTCTCGTTTTTGTAGGCCTCGTGATTTTTAGGACAAGCGAGTAGTGCCTTTTTTTCAGTCAGGCGGTGCCTTTTTTTCGGCTGTCGGTGCCTTTTTTTCGGCTCTCAGGCCTAAAATCGGCATTAGGAGGACTAAATTTTTTATGGTCTCAATATCAAACAATTAGTTATTATTATTATTACCATATATGCTTTCAAATTTCTAAAGGACTAAAAGCCTAAAAAGACTAAAATTTTAAAAAGTATTTACAAGTAAAAAAAAAGTCGTAGAAAATATTAGAGGAGAAAAAAGTTTTCAAAATTTTAGTCTTTTTAGGCTTTTAGTCCTCTGTCGGTCCTGAGACCATAAGCACACCATAAAAAATGAACCCCTATTCGCTTGATGACACCATGAATATTTTAGGACTGAAAAGTAGGATTTTAGGATTTATCGTATCAGGATATTTAGGAAAAACTATACAAATTATTTTCTATGCCTATTGTATAATGGGATCTCCGGATTTAATGGACTTTCGCGACTTTTTAGGCAAGATGGGAATTGCTAATTTTCCCATCAAAGTTACACTTGCTGACACCAAAAATGGTGTCAAACTTGAAGATGGAACAAGAAAGCAAAAAAAAACTCTCATGCCTTGGGACACAGCAGGCAAGGTGGATTGGGATTTTGAAGACAATGAAAAAATGGCTTTAAGGTGGAAATTTTATGAAGAAGGCAATGTTGATGGATACAACTATATCGCATATGATACTAGTAAATATCAAGTAGTAGACATAGATTGTATGACTATACCTGAAACTGCTGATGGTGTAGCAAATCCAATTCATGATCTGATTAAAGGTTGTCAAAACAATCAGTATTACTGGAAAAAAAGTTCAAGTAAAAGATTTGGCAAACATATTTTTATAAAAATAAAAAACTTCAAGAATGATACAAAGCGACTAAATTTTCAGAGCATATATGGTGAGACAGTAGAAAAATCAAAATCTGGAAAAGTATCAAAAAAACCAGGAGTAGAATTACTTAATGGACAGGTTGGATGGTCTAAAATGAATGACAAAATAGTTATTGGTAAGACCACAAAATGGTTAGATGGGGCAAAAATTGAAAAATTACTCAAAAACAACAAAAAGTCTAAGACCCCTACCTTAAAAAAAAACAACAAAAATAAAAGAATTGCTACAAAAAAGGATGAATGCGAGTTTGAACATTTATGTAAAGGTGAATACATACCTTATACTTTTAAGACTGAAATAGCACGAAAAAATTGGATTAAAGGTGATCGCTGTCATTTTCCTAGTGTCCGCAGGAAACGTAAACATCAAGACGAAAACAATATTTTAATGGAAATAGTTGAAAAAAAACCTAGCATAACAAAAAAATATAACCTACAAGATGTAAGGAAAAATTTATTTGACATGCCAGCAGAATTCTACAATGATTATCACAAATGGGGTGGGATCATCAAAGCCTGTGCTTCTTCTGGAGATGAAGAAGTATACCAAATTTGTCTGGAATGGAGCAAGCAAAGCACAAGTTTTGACAGTGCCAGTGATGTCAGAAAGCAGTGGGATAATTATGATAAAGAGGCAGACAAAGAAAGGTTTGCCTCTGCTTTTCGCGATCGGTATTCAAAAGAATTTGAGCCACCTTCTATTCCACAAAAAATTATCTTGAGTCATGGTATTGTTGGTAAGTATTTTGTAAATGAATATAAAAATTTGTTTGTATTGAACGCAAATTATAAGGACCCAAAAGAAGGACTAGCATTTTTTAATGGTGATGTCTGGCAGCCACACCAGTATTGTGAGAGCAAAATTTACACCTTAGTAAGCGACAAGGTAAAAGTTTATTTTTATGACAAAATGGTAGAGAGATTTGCTTTTGAGGCCACTTATAAAAAAGATACTGGGGACAAAAAAAAGTCAGAGTTGACAGATGATGATATGTTTTTAGATGATGAGGCAGTAGCAGAAATACAAAAGCAGATGACCAAAAAAGAACAAGAGATACAAAAAAAGCGCAGTTTTGGCATAGCAAAAATTAAAGCAGACAAAGAGATGGCGAAAACTTTTGAGAATGATACATTTTTAAATGGATGTGTAAAATGGATTACCAAACACTTATACCAGAATAACATTATAAAAAAGCGTGTTCATTTTAACATGGGAGACAATACAAAAAATTATTATCAGTTCAAAAATGGGGCTTTTAATTTGAAAACTGGATTACTTGAGAAGAGGACCAGAGAAATGTATATAACTAGTGATGGAGTGTTAGATTATAATTATTATCCAATACATGAACAAGAGCCAGGATATGACAAGGAAAAAGCAGACAAAATAAAAAATCATATTGAGTATTTTGAACAGACAGACAAAATGATCCTCCCAGAAAAAAAACTCAGAGAAGGATATTACACATGGAGAGGATGTTGTTTGACAGGTGAGGTAAAGCACCAGCAATTCATGATGAATATTGGGTCCACTGGAAATGGAAAAACTACATTAACCTTAAGATACGCATTTTGTTTTCCAGTATATAGTTATAAATTAAGCGGTGATTGTTTGAAAGGTGACATGGAAAGCACAGCATTTAATAAGTCATTTGGTGGCATGGTTGATAAGCCAGTAAGACTTGCCTACATCACAGAGTGGGGAGAAATGAATTGTAAGACCATAAATGAGATAATTGATACTGACAAACTTACAGTCAAACCTCTTTACAAGCATGCTTACAACATGCCAGTTCAATTCAAGTTGGAAGGTTCTCTGAATCCAGAACACTGGAAAGTAGATAATATCAAAGCCACAGGTAGAAGAGCAAATCTTGCTTATTATAACTCAAGATTTACTAGAGAGGACGAAGATGTAGATGAGGAAAATTTTGTCTTCAAAACAAATCCGGAATTAATTAGTAGTGAATTTTATAGTGATGATTTGAGAAAATTGGCTGTGTTTCACCAATATGCGCCATATGCCAAAAAGTATTATGAGGAAGGATTATTGTTGCCTGCTGAATTAAAAAGGAATTTTCAAAACAAGGTAGAGCAATTAGATCCATTCAACACATTTGCCAGCAAAAACATAGGTGACAGTCCTGACACCAAGTTTGGCATTCATAAAGATGATTTAAAATCAACTTATGAATATTGGGCTGATGAGGAAGGCATCAAAAAATCCGATCGCTTGAGTTTTAGTGATTTGAAAAAGCGAATGATCTTGGCAGGATATAAATATGATAGTCAAGCCAAAAAAACTACAAATGGATATACTAGGAAAGCATGGTTCACAAATTGTATGATTGTGGATGATGAGGAGGACAGTGATGATGAAGAATATTAATATAAAGTTAGAGGATAAATATTTTCTAACTTTATTTTATAATAATGAGTTCGCGTTATAATTTTCGCAAAAAAACAAAAGCAAAAAGACAAAAGGTTGAGTTACAAGTTAAGGAAAAAAAAAGAAAAAACAAACGATTGAAGAACAGAAAGACCAACAAAAAAAAAGCCACACCTATAGAAATACAAAATGAAGAAAATATTATATTGTCTGAAAAAGGTGATGATGAAACAAAAGATGTAGAAAATGAAAAAGATACACAAGAATTTGACGATGCTTTAGACGAAATTGAATCTGTGGATATAAAAAAATATAAGAAAAAAACTAGAGAGCAACAACGTAAGGATTTTCAGAAGTTCTATGATAGACGATTTTTTCAAGTCTTACGAAAACAAACAATTCGCAGATTCACTAATGGATATAGAATTAGATACACCACCTTAGACAAATATAAATTAAAGAAGGAATATTTAGCATTTTTGGAAAAACAAATAACTTTAGGAAATACTGAATATCAAGCATATGTCACCGCATTTGAAGATGAAAAAATCTATGAAGACCGACTACAAAATAAGGTGGTGCCTTACGAAAATGAGACGGAACAGCGTGTGGTAAATGTTATGCGCTCTACAGGAGTTGGGGCCAATATTAATCCCGCGAAGATTGTCATGGTTCTTGATCCAAAATCCACCCCAGGTGCTAAGGAAAAATTTGTCAATGTAAACCCAAGCCAGCGAGATAATTTTGTTGTCAAAAAAGCAGGTAAAAAAAACCCGAGCATATCTCAAGCCATAGCAGAGGAAGATGAGGATGATGATTTTGGAGACAATTTTGTTGAAGAAGAAGTTGCTGAAGAGGCAGATTTTAATCCGGATACTCCTGGAGTTGTTGATGATCCACGGAAGTCTTGGGAGGCAACTCGCAAGGATGTGTATGAAAATGAATTCAATTTACCTTACACCAAATATGATATAACAAAAAAGAAATTTACTTATGCTGATGCTGTGGCCTGGTTCAAGTCCCGCGAATATCTTGTCATGAGCAAAAGTGGTAATATTGTGGAGTATTTAGTTCCGCAAGATGTGCGAAAAAACAAAACGCCCGGGCCAATAGGTGATTTAAGAATATTGATGGATATTCTCGGTTGTATAGAGAATGACCCTAGATATTGGAAACCTTTTGCTAAAGGGGCTACGAATATATATTTAAGAGACCGAAACAAGGCGAGACAAGTAATAGAGGTTCAAGGTCAGGTGTTGAGAACAGTAGATGGCAAAAAAACGAAAGTGAATGTCACAAGGAGAGTATTAGAACCAGAGAATAAAAAACCTCTTGACAAAATGGTGTATAAGCAATTGACACCACAGCCAGTTGGCAGTGAAGATTTACTAGAATGTTTTAAAGGCGATAAAGAAGAAGTCAGACAAAAATCGCTCATGATAATATCTACTCCGGCAAGAAAAACCGGACAGCCTGCTGCCAATTTTAACAAACAAAGATTTTCTGCTATACAAGCCCTAGCAAGACCAGTTCAAGGTCGCATGAAAAATCCATTCAGAGAACTCCTACAGTCAGAAACATTAGGGCTGAGATTGTGGACAGACCAATTTACAAGTGCCATGACTTCTTATAGAAACGAGCAGGCACAGAGCATGGCTAAAGGTATAAAGAAAAGTGTTGCCTGGAAAACAATTATGACAATGTTGAAAAAAGCCCGGCTTAAGTGGATGAAGTTGAAAAAAACCGATCCTAAAGACAAGCCGCCTATTTTGCGAAAAGCCCAGGCCCATATGGATTACATAAGTATATTATTATATTGTTTGAAACCGAGTGTAAGAGATGATTATGCTATATGTAAAATTATTAAAGGTAAGGTGGATGATTATTTAGGAGAATATCAGGCCTTTATAAATGACCAAGGCATTGTCCTCTCTGGAAGTCCTCTTATCCGAAAAAATAATAAATTGTTCAACTATTACTTTCCCGACGAGGAAACTTTTGTGTTCCAGCGCTTTAAAACTCAAAAAGATTATAAGCAGCGGAGACACTTTTTGAAAGAAATGGATAAGACATCGCAAAAATTAGGTATACCTTTAGGTTTCGGCGCCTTGTTGGCGAAGGAAATAAAATTAAGTTTACAATTGTATCCAAGGGATTTTCTTGTAGCCAAACCTCATTACACAGTAAAAGATGGATTAACTTTCAAGCAACTAGAAAAATATACAACTCAGATCAACGATGGTGTGAATGAGATTAACACAAGCAAATTATCCAAAGGCATCAGCAAAGTATTGAAAACTTATATAAGCAAAGAGCAAAAACCGTCGGGAAAATACGGAATTAATTTACTAAGACATGCCACAGTGTCTTTTTTCCACCGACAGGTAGGACTTACATTGACAGGTAAACAAATTCTAGCAAATTATATGCTTCACACAAAAGACGAAGCGGTAAAAACATACAATTGGGCTTTACGTGAACAAGATTTACTAAATAATTGGAAAGATGCTTACAAGGGAGTTATAAATTTAAGAACAAGAGATTGGGTGAGAGAATTACGCTAAATATAAGATAAATAATTTCATATCTTATATTTTTAATAAGTTGCGGAAACCTTTTTTTTACCTTCTATGGGAGGATTTCCATCAGAATGAGGTGCCGGAGCGTCACTGGCACTAACAACTGGCTTGCTCGCATAGGTGTGGTGTGTATGTCTGCGGTGGTGGACGGTGACTTTATACACAGGATCAGGACATGGTGGAATATAATCATGCCAGTGTAATTTTGCGGCTTGGTAGGCTTGTCTAGGCATATATATTAAGAAGATAAATTAATTTTTGATTCTAAAATAGTCAACCGCGCTTTGAGAACATCATTTTCTTGTTGTAATGCGATGACTTTACGATCTAGTTCCTGAGTGGCCGAAAAATTTAAGGCAAATAGTTTTTGTTTGTCTAGAATGTTAAAGTCGTCAACTTCTTTACCATAACAAAACACATTATTGTATGAAGCGTCAAAGGTAAAAGTGCTGTCTTCGTTTCCAATGATCTCTTTCATTTCCTCATCAGCATCATTATTACTTACATAAAATCTATACTTGACACCACTCACATCAGACAAAGATTGGCAAGTCATATCTTGTCCGTTCCAAGAAATATCTTCTAAATTTCTCATTTCATTAGGTATTACACCATTTTGAACGGAAACCGCTTCAGGAAGATGTTCTCTGACTTGTTGTGCTATAAATCCAGCAACTCTATTACCCCCTCTAGCCGCTTTATCTTTGTAGTTATACCAAACACAATTTATATCTCGCACCTTTTTTAATGAATAACTATCATCAATTTCTTGGATATTTTCTTTGATTCTTTCGTCACTTGAAGCACCAATAACACCATTGACACTCCAAATTGAGTAATATGCTTTTAGACTGACTCTCCACTGATCACTTTGACCGAAAGTTTGTGTGTGGTGACCGCCGCTGTCTTGTATGTATGCCGTTGAATTCCAAGCAGATGTGGAACCTGTATCAGCATTTGTTCCCAACCCCATCACTCCATTAATCGTAGCACTTCCTGAAACGTGTAGTTTTTGGTTTGGCGAATTCGTGCCGATGCCTACGTTGCCACCGTTTGGATTTAGAGCAATATTTTTAGTTCCAAATCCGCTAGTTACACCTTGTATAAAAGGGGAAGTGCCATAAACACCCGACGAATGTGAATTTGACATCCATAATCCATCATTAGTTCCGGCAATGTAACCTAAAACAACATCACCAGCAACTTGTAATTTCCTACTGGGCGAACTTGTGCCGATACCCACGTTGCCGCTTGGAAAACAACAAATATTGTTAGAAGGTTTTGAATGATTAGTTACACTATTATTGTTCTGTAATTCAAAAAGAATTGTGCTGTCATCGTGTCCTCTAAATCTTAAATAATCACCATCTTTTCTTATGTAATGGTCTTCATCGCCTGTGTCAAATTTTATATCTACTCGGCTGGAATTGTGTAAGGTTAATAACTTATTCGGAAAAGTTTCGCCAATTCCTATATTCCCATTCAAATTAGTTATTGGTGCTAATTTGTTTGTGTTGGCGGTAATATTTGTTACATTTGTTGCTATGCCTGAAGCATTTGTAGAAATTGATGATGCGTTTATAAGGATAGTTGAAGTATTTGTTGAAATACCGGAAGCATTTGTTGAAATATTTGATGTATTAGTAGATATATTTGAAGTATTTGTAGATATACCAGAAGCATTTGTTGTAATATTTGATGTGTTACTTGATATATTTGATGCGTTTGTAGAAATATTTGATGTGTTTGTAGATATACTAGATGTATTTGTTGATATGCTAGAAACATTTGTATCTACACTGGCTTTCTTGGCAAGAACACAAGTATCATCTGGAAAAGTATACTCCTTGTTCGCGGTGATAGAAGGTAATTTTAGTTTACCAAAAGCAACTTGACCCAATCCTAAATTGACAACGCGTCTTAATTGTATGCCTCCGTTGTTCCCATCAGGATCATCGCCGACAGTCAAAGTTGCTAAATCTATTAAGGAATCAGCCGATTTACTCACATAATTACTATTGATTGTGCTTATGCTGGCGGTATTTGTGGCAATGTTGGATAATTGACTGCTTGCCACAGATGAAGTTGTAATTCCGCCACCACCGCTGCTGACAAAAATTTTGCTTGGTGTGTGGCCTGTAATGCTGACCTTATTTGTTGTCAACGCATCTAATTCGGCATCAAGAGAAGCATACCCATTTTCACTAGTAACAGAGTTGGCTGAAATGCTGCCTACTCCTAGACTAAGATTCGCGGCCGCTTTGTTATGAAAATCTATACTATTTGCTCCCATGGTCAAACAATTATTACCATTTATATCTTGTATACTTGTGGTTTTCATGGTAGGCGCCTTCACAAATCCAGAGTCCAACTCTACATTACAATCTTTCAGATGAAGATCGTTGTCGCCTAAAGCCCCTTTGGTAGAGATATTAATATGCGCGTCCGAATTATCGTTGCGGTTGTTTATGAAAATTGTGTCAGAGTTAATATTATGATGTATTGGTGCGTCCATCTATATACAAGGTTTAGAATATTTTGCTGAACTTTTAATCACAAATCCTCTTGGTTTTTTAATTTGAGAATCGGGTTGGAGTTGAACAGGGAAGGGATCTGGTTGTTTGATTCCATCAGGGAGATTACTTTTGCCTACTCGTTTTCCTAACGAAAAATGAGGTTTGATAATCTCATCTTTGTCCTTTTTGTGCCTAAATTCTTCGTCACCTCCCTTGTTGTAGCCCCCGGATTGACTAATGTTGCCCGCGGCCCCAGCAAACGGATTATACTTCATGGCTCCTTTGCCGCGAAAAACATAGTCGTTTACTTTACCCGCCTCAAGTCCAGCAAGATCTATTTGCTCTTCCCGGAATTTTGTCTGCTCGTATTTTGTGCGTCTCATGAGCGAGCCGGTTTTTTTGTGCTTGTGTTTCTTCGCACGCACGTCAAATTGTTTTGGAAAATCACCCTGTTTCGCCACATCTGGTAGTTTCCGACTAAGGCTTCTATCTTGAATTAGACCTAAAAAGCCAGCGTTTCCCCCTTTGGAGATAATATCTTCTTGTTTGTTTGTGCCAATTCTGACTAAATTCTTTAATCTCATTATATAAATTGATAAGAAAAAAATATATTTGGCTGGTGCTGTGGATAAATATTTCATGTATTATGTGGATGATTTGCTCTCACCTTGGTTGCCTTCTTCAAATTTTGCTAAAGAGCGGACCAAATCTTCGTATGTAATCTCTTTTTGCCACCATCCGCTGTTAAATGAGTTAAGGAAGCCCGGCAAATCATATTCTTTCATAAGGCTCCACAAGCGGTATTTTTTTTGCGTGAATAAAACTGCCATTGGTAAACTTTCGTCAAACTTTGCGTCAAATTCTTCCATCTCCTCTAGCAGACGTATAATATATTCGTCCCTGTGTTGCGAATTCATTTGTTCAAGCATTAATCTGACAGGAAATGGTTTGAATTTGGCCAAAAAATAAGCAGCACGGTAAATACTTGGGCTGGCATCTCTTCCAAATACTTTTTTGACTTTGACAACTCTGCGATCACCTTTGAGAAGGCGCGCTGCTGTAGGTTGCGGTTCTGGCATCATTAGAAAATCATTCAACTTGTGTTTGACAACATCTTCCGGGATGTTTGTCAGCGCATAAGACCCTTTGAACTTTTCATCTTGACGAGTAAATTCAGACCATTGATGAGCAGCAGCAATATTGTCTGCCATCACTTGTGCTAAATCTGCTCTTGCGTCATGCTTGTCTTGTTCGTCCATATCAGAGTTGAATTCTTCATTGTCACAAAACATCATATACAATTCATTCTTCCACTTGGTCCCACAAGTTATACACTGTCGGTATAACAACTTTTTGTTGTTCTGTTTTATATCCCATCTAGAAGTGAAAAATTTGTCCGGATCGGCACGTCTCAGTTTGTATAGGCAGACAACGTGACACGGGCCGCATTTACAAGCGTTGATCATCGTTTTTCCTGTGTTGTCAACTTCTGGAAAAGGCAATTCAACATCAACATTCATATCAAAAAAGCGGGAAGGACACGTGGGGTCTCCCACGATGTTGTTCATAGCACAATATTGATTGCGTTGTGCCTGTGTAGTTTGCCACCTTATAACATTATAGTGTGCTGCGACTCTTGTATAAAAATCAAACGCTGATATGCGCCGCGGATCGTTTTTCAACCTCCAAATTTTTTTCTGGCATATCCAGCAATCATCGCTGGCTTGTTCCGTGACTTTATACTGGCTTGTAATTTCAATAGTTTCGTCTTCATCGCTTGAGGCTTCACGATCACAACTTACGCACAACTCGGGAAAAGTCTCGTTCTTACACTTATCACAGTGTATACGCCCGCATAGCCAACAGATTTTTTTGCTGCTGTCAAAAATGTTCTCTTCGCAAATAGAACATTGAATATATGCCATCTCGTCCGGGTCAGCGTCCAAACAATGTTGGCAATATTCTGCTGCTTCAATTCTCACGCTGGTGGTATAGTGATCGTAGAAGTTATACCCACAGCCGTAACAATAGAAGTATTCCACGCTGTCATAACATCCCTCGCAGTAATAGTCGTTTTGTATTTCGGCTCCGAGGCAGCCGACGCAAAATTTAAAGTCGCAACTATGACACCGAAATCCTGGATAACTGAACTCAAAGGCAACATAGCAACGATCACACCAGCAATAATCATTGTCCCAGCAAGTTTGGCATAAAGGGTGTTCGCCATCGCCACCTTGGTCAAAGTCACAATCATCAGGGTTGAATTGGTTTTGACATTGTGAGCATATCAATAATTCCTCTGGCTCAGGCTCGCTTGGTTCGCTTCCATCTTCTGGAAAAATTTCAGCACGAAGTTTCTTAAATTCTTCAACTGATGATTGCCAGTGAACAGACACTTCGTCGCGTATACGCGAAGCCAGCATGCGGACAAAAGTTTCATGCGAAAAAGGTTCAGGTGTATAGTGAAATAATATCTGCCGGATTTGTGTAGGAAATAGTGTAGGATAGTGGTAAAAATGGTGTGTGAGTTCTTGTCAAATATAAGGTAGAATTATCCACAGATTGGGGCAAGATAAGCCGCGGGATTCTCTGGCTTGTATTTTGGCTGATATTATTTCGCCAATTATATCCTTGATATAAGCGGGAGATACTGCTGGCTTGTCGCGAGATAAGGCGGAGATTCCGCTGGGATAAGACACGCAATGTTTCCCCCTTACTTACTTTTTTTCCCAACGCGGGCTTGGTCATCAACTCCTTCAGCGCCGCCTTTGCGGCCGCCGCATCCTCATCCTCGTCGGGGAGCGCGTCCACGTAGTCCCGCAGTCGCTCAAACGCCGTGCGGTGTTCGCTTCCGTCCTTTCCTTCACCGTTTCCGCCGGCGGCGGAACTCTGCGACATCGCAAAAAAAAAATTCCTGTAAAAAGGTAGTTGGAATTAATTAAAATTGTGCCGCGGGCGATTTTGCCCAAAACGAGCGGCTGTGAGCGCGCGTCCTGCTCATCAGACAATAAAGTCCGATCATAGTCGCGATAGGCCTAAAATGGGCTGTAGGCGGACTAAAATATTTATGGTGTCATTATCAAACAATTAGTTATTATTATTATTATCATATATGCTCTAAAATTTTAAAAGGACTAAAAGACTAAAAAGACTAAAATTTTAAAAAGTATTTACAAGTAAAAAAAAAGGAAGGAGAAAAAATTAGAGGAGAAAAAAGTTTTGAGAATTTTAGTCTTTTTAGGCTTTTAGTCCTGTAAGTCCCATGACACCATACATGGTAAGGTCTAGTGCGGGTAGTTTACACAAAATGAGACCATAAATATTTTAGGACTATATCTTAGGATTTTAGGTCTGAACTAGATATTTGAGGGAAGCGTATAAGGCGGCGTAATTTATATCTTATATAAGACAAGATAAATTGTTTGCCAGCATATAAACAAACAAGAAACTGTATTATCCCCCGCCCCCCTATAACTGCGAGATGGATTGTTGACTTGAGAGAGATAAGGCTAAATCTTAGGTTGATATTTGTTACATATCCGTTGATATTTATATTATAAGGTAAATAAATCTCTGGCTTATATTCGCGGAGCGTAATTCTGCCATTATGATATTTTTATAAGATATAAATCTCACTATCTTGTCTAAATGATATAACTTTAACGGATTTCTACCTTTATACAAGCCGGAGAAGTCTCTAGCATAAGACAAAGTTTGAGCAGTTATAGGGGGGCGGGGGATAATACAGTTTCTTGTTTGTTTATATGCTGGCAAACAATTT
>Ga0181409_1000245_pt1 | contig 21538 bp, 21 predicted proteins | sample 32SPOviralmetaG_FD_130138 | JGI IMG/M metagenome (GOLD analysis project Ga0181409, IMG submission 130138) | Marine viral communities from the oligotrophic San Pedro Time Series (SPOT) site, San Pedro Channel, CA, USA - 32 SPOT_SRF_2012-05-30 | ecosystem: Environmental > Aquatic > Marine > Strait... | reverse complement strand
TATTTCAAACAACTCTTCCCAAAACTGTTTTGTTCTCCTAGAACCATTTGTACTAATACTGATTGAAGTGCCATGTTTTTTAATTACTCTACAAATTTCTAAAAAATCCGGATGATATATTGCGTCACTCCATGTTCCAGTAAAGTCAACATCTCCTTGAGTATGTAACACACTATTTTCTTCAAAAATCTTTTCAAAGTCTTTTATGCTTAATTCTACTTTGTTTAATACTTGATGACCTGTTTTATATATTAATCCGGATAAATGATCTTTGAACTCGTCGATAAATCTATTACACTTAGAACAGGCCAAACTACATCTGTGAGTAACATCAACTTGTAGTTTTCTAGGAACCTTATATTCATCTACATAACCAGCTTCTTCACGTGACCAACTCAATTTGCCGTCTATTGTCTTTTCTTTTCTTGAATCAATACCTTTGTTTTGTGGTTTACTGCATACTTCAATGCATCTACCAGGAATATCTTTTCCATTCTTCATACGTTCAAAGAAATCTTTGTATTCAGGTGTGCTAAAAATTTTTTCTAAACTATTACCAGAACGAAGATTATGTCTTAGCTCTACCATCCACGGTTCATCTTTTTCAATTTTATTATGTCTATGGGCATAACAACAAGGTCTCACATATCCGTCATGTGTAAGATATGCGGCTTTTGGTATATCCTTAAAAAGACATTTTGGATAAATTTTTTGGTTTTTTTTCATTACTCATCTTTATCTTGCTTTTCAACAGTTTCGTTTATATTTTCATATCCACGTTCATCTTTCACTTCAGTTGTAATGAATTTGCCTGGTTCTACTTCTTTGTAGTATTTGTAAAGTCTAATATCTTTTTCTCCAACTACTTTACCTTTTTCATTTGTATCGTAGTTTTCACTTGCAACAACATCTTCAACTTTAAATTGTTTTGTAGGATCTACTGGCATAGCTGATCCTTTACCCCAACCAGATCCACCTTGTGGAGGAGTTAATCCGTGAATTTTGTTTACATCACTATATTCACCTGTTTGTAAATTTTGTTCATTTCTACGCATTGTTTCAAATATACCAGTACCTAATTCAGTATGACACATCTGTTTACATTTTGCTGGTTGTAATGATCCATTTGGATCATCTGTTCTTGTCCAATCTTCTTCAAGCAAATGCGAATACCATGGACTTTCTAAAATAGTTTTTACTGGATTTGGATCATTTGGATCTTGGTGATACAGACTGTTAAATGTTGTACCGTCTTTACCTAAGTTGTGATGTACCACACTAGGAATTGGCCAATGTTGTTTGTATGGGTTGTCGTCTCTTTCGTAAAACTCAATTCCGCCTAACCAATTACAAGGCCATACTTTACCTGTTGCATCAACATAAATTCTAGGTTCAGTTCTATTTTGACAAACAATTTTATGTCTTTTAGAAAAATGGTCTTTACCTTTTTTACCTTTAACTTCAGGTGATCTCATTTTTGCCAACATTTCTCTGTTAGGATGTCTAAACTCTTGCTCAGCTGGAATGTTAATTTTATGTTCAACTATACCACCCATTTTTGCAATTCTTTTTGAATTACCTTGTAGCACTGACCCTTCACCTGCATCATGCTTAACTCTACCTGAATCTGGATCAGTTAAATTTCCTGTTTTAGCTCTTTCTTCTTTTTCCATTTCTTCGATCATCTTCCACTCATTTTCTTTTGCCAAGTTTTCTGCATGACGTTTTGAAAGACGTACTGGGATAAATCTGAAACTCATTTTTTCAATAAATTCACTAAAGCCCATTTCTTTAGCAAGTTTTTTTGCCTCTTGTAATTGATGTTTGTTATGGTTAAAAGTAATAAACTGCCATCTTGCTCTACCGCCAGCATTAATAAAAGCTTCTACGTTTGCCATTAGTTGTTCCCACTTGGCACCAATACGATATAAGTGATTAGTATCTGCTAGTCCATCGATACTAAACGTAACTCTACCACCATGATAGTTTTTGATGTCACCTCTAGATCCTCCAGGACCATTAATAATTTCTGCGGCTTCTTTCCAAAACTTTGGATCTCTGGAACTGCCATTAGTACCAATTGATACGTTCTTTGTTCCATTTTCTCTAAAGTATCTCATAATATCTAATGCTTCAGGGTGTGCCGCTGGCTCACCATAGTTACCACAACTCAAAAACCAATGCAACTGTTTACAGAATTCTGGTGGAAAAAATCTTTTGATGTCTGCAAGTCTAATAACTTTTTTACCTGCTTCTTCAATTTTGCTATTAAAAGTTCTACCGCAACCACCACAATATAAAAAACAAGTATTATTAAACTCTAATTCTAGTCTATCAACACGTTCGTATTGAAACATTGTTCTGCCTTCATCATCACGCCATAACGGATCTGTAACTTCGTCTGGTCTAGACCCATGTTCAGGCATTACATCATAATGCTGTAATAGGTGATCGTTAGTAAAAAATTGTGGTTTTTCTTGTTTATTTAATTCGTCAGCCATTATTATTTTCCTCTATGTACTTACTTATCCACGGACTGTAGTCCTTTAATTGTTGATTTCTGTATTCGTCTTGTTTGGTATTTCTTATTACAAATTCATTAAAATGTTCTGAAAGATCCTCTGACCACATAAATTCTAACATGGCTCTCATTTTATCTTTGAACTTAAGATAAAATTTTTCTTTGTCTTGGTCCCATATTTGTGGTAAATTCCAATCAGCTTCATAATTTTTGTTTGGTAATGAAAAATCTGTTGCTAAATTCTCATACCATGGTTTTAAAAATTCTTTATCAAATTTTTCAAATTCATTTTGTACGTGTTGTTTTAATTCTTTTGGCAAACATTTAACATTCATATGATGCGGCGAATGTAAAAAATGCATACTAAAGAATACACTATTAACTGTTCTATTAAGTTTTTTAAAGTTACCATTAATTTGCCATTTAACTATGTCTAATATTTCTATTGCATTCAATACCTGCCATGTTACTGTGTTAAACAAGTTAATATTAGGTCCAGAATTTTCATCTAGCCATCTAACGTTTTCTTCAATTTTTCCCCACTTACTAGGATATCTAATATAGTCATTTGTTTTTCCTACTCCATCAATACTACCGCCAAGTGTCACACTTTTAAATTCATGCCACATTGGTAGTGATCGTCTAGGAACATTTGTTAAATTGATATTATATTCTAACTCAATATCTTTTGCTAAATCATCATCAATAAATTTTTGCAATATATCATACAGGTTTTCTACAAGAGTTGGTTCTCCTCCTGACAAATAAATTTTACGCAAATTAGATGAGTTTTTATAAAGCTCATTGTAAAAATTTGAATCATCATACCAAGTATAGATATCATTTTTTAATTTTGCTTTACCATTTACTTTCTCAAATTCTAATCTAGTGAAATCACTTTTAAAACCACTGAACATTGTGTCCATCCACTCATCATACCATTTTGTACTTTCTCCAGGATTACACATTTTACATCTTAGATTACATAAATTACCAATACGTATATCGTACTCTAGCACAGGAGATTTATCAATTACTAATGTACCATCTTCCATTGTGGCACTCTGAGCTTTGTAAATATCAAAATTATATCTGTCATAGTATTCTCTGATTGCGTTTCTTCTTCTAGAAGCCATTTTAAGATCATCTTCTTGATTACATCTTTTACAGACTGAATGTTGTTTGCCTTCCATCATTGTTTTACGTAAATCTTTATACAATGGAGCATTACGCACTTCATCCATAGTGTGTGTATCTGCTCTCATCTGTTTGCCGTCTTCTTGTGTTAGCAGTCCTCTTGTTTTTGGACAGGTTCTTGACTGTGGGCAAATTCTGTAATCGCCTGAATTATGAACTGTAACTTGTCCCCATGGTACAGGACACCATGATGTATTTTCTGATTTGACTTTTTCGTAGTACAAATCATAATCATGATATAGATGTGTAAGTTCTTTTTTAACTGTCATAATCTTTTAATACACTTCTCCAATTGGTATCTCTAATTTTATCCATGTTGTCTAAATATTCTAATGTTCTTGGCCATTTATGACTATTGTCTTTGCTATCCATAAACTGTATCAATGCGTCAAACTTTTGAAAGTCTTGTAGCACTTTGCTAGTTTTACGAAAATCTTTATACACTTGTCTAACCTTTTCTTTTAAATGTTTAGGTAATACTGTTAGATTCAAGATGTCAGGTGAATGCACTAGGTGTATGCCTAACAACCCCTGGTTACGTGGAAATACATTTATCTTTTTAAAGTTTTGCTCCAGTTTCCATTTAACTAAATCTGGTATATGTAGTATATTTAATATTGATGCCGTACAATCAATTGTAACTGTCATATTATCTGGAGTATTATCCCAATATTCTAATTTCTTTACGGCTTCTTTCCATTTACTAGGATATCTAATCAAATCGTGATGTTCATTAATACCATCTAGCGAAAGATGTACTAATACCGATTTAAACCCCCCGTACAAGCTATTTAAAGCGTCTGTAGTGGTGTGTCCGTTAGTATTAAACCTAATGTTCATATTTTTAGCATACCCCGAATCTACGCACATCTGTAAGAAAGATTCAAATTCTTTGTTAATAGTTGGCTCTCCACCTATTATATAAAAGTTTGTCATAGTGGACAAGTTATTTTTGATATCTTCCCAAAATACACTATCCAACTTGTACCAGTTTAATTTGCCTTGTCCTTTACGCCATTCTAAGTTTGACTTGCTTTCTTCAGATATATCTGACTGCATAAGTTTATTATAATCAGGTATCCATAAAGAACTGTCTGCTGGATTACACATTAAACAAGCTAGATCACATTTATTACCTAGTTTCATATCTGCATAATGTATATCAAAAGGAGCTTCACCATCTTCTTTGACTTGTGAAACAATACTGTTAAAATCTATTTTTTCTGACCATTCAGCATTTTCCCATAGCCTTTTTGATCTATATCCTGTAGCTTCTTCTTTGTAACATACTCTACATTCTTTTGGTACTTGGCCATTTATTAATTTTTTACGCACTTGCTTCATATAAGAAGTGTTCCAATACTCAGACGGCTTGTCTTTGTCTACATAAACAAACTCGCCATTCTCTTTTCTGTTGAGTCCCGGTTGTCTATAATCTGGACCACTACTGCTATTGGCATGACAGCAAAGTTGCATGGCACCATTGGTTCTCGTGCTTAAATGTATAAACGGTAATATACAGAATGTTTTACTTACTCCGGCCATTTTAAATCCCTTGTTGGCCATTCCATCATTTTTGCGAACATTGGAGACAGTTTGTGAATGTCTGTTCCTTTGGCTTGGTCATACCATTTGGTAATTTTTTTCCATTGTGAATGAGCAAATTCATCATATGTTGTATCTTCTGTTTGTGTTATCATTTGATCTATCATAAATTTTGCTGTGTGAATTTTTCCTTGATCGTGATCTGTATTCAAAGGATCAGTACAACCAAACTCAAATAATTCGTCACTAAAATAATCTTTGTACTGTTCTCTTAGATCATATAAATCTTTTAAAACTGTTTTTCTTAGCTCTAAAGGTATTGCTGTTATATCTTGTCCCATTCCTCTAGTTTTGATAACATTGATACGTCCAGGTTTAATACGATTCAGTTCCCAACTTCCAGATTGGTGGTGTACACCTGCTTTTTTATATTGTCCTAAACGAACATCAAACCACAACTCAAAAAGCTCTGGTATCCAATCTTTTGTTGTGAATGCATTATTAACCATCCAACAAAGATTAATAAAAAATTTGTGTTTTGGTTGATGTAAAGTATTTTCAAAATGTTTCTCTATATTTTTTCTAATGTTCTTCCATTTTCCAGGTTGCCTAATATAATTGTAAGTGTCTCCACAGGCATCTAAACTAGCATTGATTTTAACTGTCTTGAAATGATCAAATTGTTTAAAAGTTTTGTTTAAATTTGTAAAATTAGTTGTAACTTTTAAATTTATGTTTTTTGCATAACCGTTATCAATACAATACTGCAAAGAATTTTGCACTTTTAAATTAATAGTTGGTTCGCCTCCTAATAATTTTATTATTCTTGTGTCGTCACTTAACATTTCAATGAACATTTTGTCAGTATCTATATTGAGTGCTCTAGCCCTTTCTACATTTCTAACACTTCTAGGCCAGATCTCTTTCCATTTATCATCAGATTTGGCTATTTCTTCAATCTTGGTGCTGTTGCCTGGTGTACAATGTGAACAAGCCAAGTTACATAAGTTATCAGGCCTATAATCAATGTATATAGGTTTTTTAAAATTTTCTGATCCTGTTATTGAGTTAGGTTTAAAGTCTCCTGTGAATTGGTCAAACGTTGATACATCAGAATCAAGACCATTCTTTTCCATGTATTTGCAAGAACCACAAACAGAAGGCCATTTACCATCAATAAAATCTTGTCTAACTCGTTGTGCATCAGCACTTGTCCAAAATTCATTAGCAGAATTATTATAATCTTGCAAATCAAATTTAGGTTGTTGAACACAACAAAATCCAATCGTACCATCTGAACTTTTTACATCAATTCCCACAAATGGAGCATTACACCACGGATTATTATAAACTTTACTTGGCATCTTTTAATCTTTTATATTCCTTTTTTAATGCAAATCGTAAACCTACTTTGGATCTGCTATCTTCTATTTCAAAATATTTGTAATCTGGGTGACCTTTTTCTAACAATGCCACATGAATACAGTTTGTTTGAATCAATCCATTTTCTTTTATAAGTTTTTCATTAATGTGACCAAAAGTTTCCCATTGATTGTCAGGACTAAATTCATCCATTTGCCATATTCCTATTTGAGCACAGCTCAAAGGCAAATGATTATACAAATTTTGCTGAGCAATGGGTAAATGATCGTCTTCATAGTTAGAATACCGTGCACCTGATCTAATATTACCTAATCCAATTCCTTTTGTCAATGAAAAGCAAACTTCTTTGACAGCTGGATGTGTAACATCAATATGAATATCTCTACAAGTACCATACCATGCACAATCTATCACAACTGGTATGCCCTTTGCTAAACAATCATCTAACAAAGTTTTGATATGCGGTTGTTCTCCGCCATTGCCACAGAACGGCTGACTTAGAATTACCCAATCGTTTTCTTCAACGCCTAAATAGTTTCCTTCTTTGTCATCAAGTCTTACTCTATCAGTACGTATTCTTTTGTGATAAGCATACTCACCACGGAACGTTCTTAAACGTCTACTTTGTATTTCACTATATCTATAATAGGCTTCATCAAATGCATGAGTACTACCAACTGTCATGTGTCTACACTTGAATCTGTCTAATCCTGTTACTTTATTAAGTTTTGTTGAATGTATCCATTCATGAATTCTATCCAAGTATTCATCACGCACCATAAAGAAGTTTGGTTTTGATAACCATTCTTTCCATGGAGCATCTGCCATACGTTTTTGATATTCAGCTCTATAAAGAGCTTTGTGATCTGGTAAAAATACTTCTTTATCTAGCATCTACTTTAATCCCTTCTAGCCATTTAATTGTTTTTTCTTCTAAAGAATCTAAATAATTTTGTTTACGTACAGTATCTACTCTTACTGTATTTGTTTTAATTGTAGTTAATTGCTTATTATTTACTGGTACAACAAAAGGATCTTTAATATGTTTTAATACCAAGTTAATAAAAGACATTGAATTCCTGTTTGGTACTATATTAGATATACTATTTTGTAATATGTCTATTGGCAACCATTTCCAATCGTGATCTGTGTCAGTAGGACCTATTTGTGGCTGTAAAAATACATCTGATGCTTTGATTCGTTTTACCCACTCTTGTAGCTTTGGTAAATTTTCAACATTGTATAATTGTGGAACACAGGTAAAATTAAATTCAAAATTTAAATCAGGATTTAATTTTTTAAAGTTTACTATATCTTCTATTCTTTTTTCAAAGTTTTCCCATTTGAAAGGATAACGTATATAATTGTAAGTTGTTCCATACCCATCAACACTAATATTTAGAAATATACTTTTAAAACCTTTTAGTTTTTGCAAGTATTCTGGTGTTAGTCTAGTTGCATTAGTTGTTAACCATAAATCAATATGTTCACAATGTCCCGATGAAATAGCTGAATCAATTATTCTATTAAACTGTTTAGATATAGTTGGTTCTCCACCAGTAACTTTTAAGTATCGTAAGTCTGGAATAAAACTATCAATTTCATGTAACACATCATCTGAATATCCTCTTATGAAGTTTTCATCAATTCTTTTATCTTGCTGAGGACTTCTTTCCCAATTTAACGGAAGTTCCCAGCCACGTTTTTCAAACTCAGCCATATCTTTACCAATTTGATTTGAGCTATGATAATCACACATTCTACAAGCAAGGTTACATTCATTTGAAAATTTTAAATCTAAATATTGTATCGTTGGATTTAAAGGATCTTTAATTTCAAATTTGCTTAATATATTAGTTCGATAACTTTCGGCTCCTACGTCTTCTGAATCCCAACACACTTTGCAAATTGATGGACGTTTACCATCAATAAATTGCTGTCGTAGATCTTTCATAAAAGGATCATTAAACCATTCCTTGTATGTTTTACTTTCTAATGAATATTCGTATGCTTCTTTTTTTGTGAGCCCTAAATGTTTTGCAACTGTATCTGCATTACAACATGGAGCAAATTTACCGCTCACGTTTGCATGAGAAGATATAAAAGGATATGGGCAATATGTTTTAGATTGTTCCGCCATCTCCCAATTCCTTTTCTAGTTTAGAATCAATTTGATCACCAACAGCAGTATCAACACTATTATCTAATGTTTCATCTAACAATCCTGCCATCTCTGGAAAAGTAGTTGCAAAGTCTGTTTTTCTATAAGCATCGAATTGTGTGACGTATTCTCTAAATTCAGGCATACGTCTTGACCAATCTTCACTCATCATAAACTTGATCATACCTTGTAATCTTTTGATTCCATAACTTGCATCTATAAACTCTTCTTTGCTAGGTGATCCTGATAGTTTCCAATTCTCCTCTAGCCAAGGATAAAATGCTTCATATTTTTCTTTTGTTTTATCTTTAAACCATTGCGGCAATGATTTTACATTCAATTGGCCTGGCCAGTACACAAAATGATAATTCAACATTCCTGCACCTAGAGGCCAAATGTTTATCTTTTTAAAGTTTTGCTCAAACTTCCATTTAATAAAATCTGGAATATAGTGTATGTTAAGAGCCTGTACCGCACAGGCTATTGTTACTTCTACTTTGTCTTCTGTGTTGTCTAACAAATGAAATTGTTTAACTGTATTTTCCCAATCTGCAGGGAAACGTATATAACGATTCATTTCACCAATTGAATCTACACTATAATGAAAACGTACTCTTTTAAAATGACTCCATATCTCAAATAACCTAGGTGGCATTTCAACACCATTTGAATTATAACGTAATTCTATTTTATGAGCATAACCTCTTTTGATGACTTCTTCTAGTAACGTATAATGTTCTTCAATGATTGTTGATTCACCGCCTGCAAAATATAACTGATACATATGAGGTATCTGCTCGTATAACTGTTCCCAAAATACAGGATTGTCTTTGTGCCAGTTGTAAGCGGCGCCATGTACTTTACCTTTGTTATCCCAACTCATTGTATCTTTTAATACAGGATTTTGTATCTTTGGATATACCTCTTGCCAGTCTTTGACCCATAATGAACTGTCATGTGGACTACACATGATACATTTTAAATTGCATTTGGATCCCATACGTAAATCAATATATCTAATCTTAGGTGGAATAGATCCGTCTTCTTTTGTTTCGCCTATAATTTCATCGATGTCATATCTGTTTAACCAATAGTCAGTTTCCCACATACGTTTTGAATTATGTCCTGCATCTTCTTCTTTAAAACATTTTAAACAAGCCGGTGGTTTTTCTCCATTGAGCATTTGCTTACGCACATTCTTCATATAGCTGTTATTCCAACTAGACATTAAATCAGCATTGTTTAAATTTGCAGGTACTCCATCTTCTCTACGTAATATACCAACTTGACCTCCATGCTCTTTGTCATTTGTTGGACCTACACTACTTGCATTAGCAGTACAGCATACTCGCATATTACCGTCTGGTCTTGTGGATAAATGCATCCACGGTAACGCACAAAAAGTATCAGATGGTAATTTTCGTTTACTCATTTTTTTCCTTATTAATTAATATACTATTACTTATTTGATTTTTTTACTAGACAAATTGTGCACCAAATGGATCAAATTCTTTGCCACATTTCATTGAACAAACTTTTAATTTACCAGATTTGCAACTGTCTTTATCCCAGCTTTGCTGAATTGAATCAAATATTCCTGTTGCAAAAACTTTTTCTAATCCATTTGTTGCATCTAAAAACTCTTTTCCGCCTGCTTCATCAATGTGACTCCATATCTGTTCTACTTTAGGATCTTTATGCCACCACTTGTACATACGGCCAGCAGTCCAGCAACAGGGTAATGCTAATCCTTCAGCACTAATATATAAACTTCCTTCTTCTTTAACTTTACACCAAATTGGCACTTTATCATAATAATTGTCCATAGAGCCATATTTGTCAATTAATGTATCATATTTTTTTAATTCTTTGTTCTGATATTTTTCATCAGGCTTTTTTAATAATGCAGTATCTTTACCTTTTCTATTAACTGACTGGTGCTCTTCTTTCTTTTCAGATTTTGCTGATATAAATCTACCAGTTTTTTTAGATTGAAATTTTTGTACTCCAATTGATTTTGCATAGGCTTGGGCTTGTTCAACTTGATGCTGATTGTGTTCAAATATTAAATAATCCCATCTTGCATTTCCTCCAGCATTTACATAAGCTCTTAAATTTTGATCTACTAGTTTCCAGTTTACATTTTGTCTATATAAATGATTAGTGTCTTCTAATCCATCAATACTAAAAGTAACATCTCCATGATTACCAATTACTTTGGCCAATCTTTCCCACCATTCAGGTTTTTTTGCACCTCCGTTTGTGTGCATATTCAACCATATAGTTGGATTGTGTTCTCTAAAGTATTCAAATACTTCTAATGTATCTTCTGCAATAACAGGGTCGCCCAAGTTACCGCACATATAGAGTTTTTTTAGTTGTTTAATAAATGTGGGTGAAAATATTTTTTTACAATCTTGTAAAGTAAGCTCGTCTAATTTAATATGTGGATTTAGAGCTCCACCGTTTTGGTTCCGATCGCACATAGGACAAGCGGCTTGACACTTTTGCGTTATTTCTAAATGTATTGTTGTTATCTGATCTATTGTGTACATCTGTTAACACTATTTAAGTCCAATTCTCATATAACGAGAATATTTTTCTAGACCCAACTCTCCTTCAAAATAAACCTTTTGCATAGGAGTTATTTTGCCAAAATCTTCAACTGACTTTGAACAATTTACGTGTTCATCAAGATCAAAATAATTGTTTGTTTGTAATATTAATATTTTACCTGCAGGTATTTTGTTATACCACTCAGTAAAATTTTCCAAATGTTCGCAACTGGTATTAATAATTGTATCAGGTGAATCTGTCAATTCGCAAGTTGTTCCATTTGATCTATTAACATTATATACGTGTGTTGAATAATCAATATCGTGAATGTTTTGAGTACATGATTTAAATTGCCAATCTTTCATTACCCACGGTTTATTAAATGTTTCAGCTATCTTCCAACAACTTTTATCAATATCAAAACTTCTAATTTTTTTAATATCAAGATCATTTTCAAATAACATTGTTGCTAGTGTACCATACCAACCAGCACATAAAAATACTGTTCCTAATTTTAAATCTAATTTTTTTAACTGTTCTGTAATCCACATTTTACTTTGCAATTGACCTCTACTAAAACAGTCATCTGCTATTTTAATATCATTAACGTAAAAATCTTTGAAGGCTTTAACAAATTGAGTTTGAGCATATTGATCTAATACCGGCCATGCTCCCCACATATGATCGTCCATTACAAAACGCAGTAAATCTGCTTTATTATTTTTATCAATAATTCGAACTATACTTGATACATCTTTTTCAATGTATGCTCTTCTAAGGTCACTCAGAGCTGTGTTGTCAGGGTAAAGTAATTCAAACCTATCCAATAGTTCGTGTGTTTGCATCAAAAGTTTCCTTTAACCAATCAAAGTCATTTATATTATTAAGCATAACAGGATTATCTCTATTAGTCAATCCATACTGTCTTCCAGCTTTTGCTCCAGCAATACAATATTTTCCATAATCTGCATCTAAACCTTTTTCGCACCACACGTCTAATCTAGCATCAGTTTCATCATTTTTTTGATTTTCAATAATCTTACTTGCCAATTTGGTGCACTCTCTAAATGCACTTTTCCAAGTATTAAAAGGATCTGTGTTAAATCTTGTAGTATTGCTAACAGGTGGCATTGGTTTGAATTTACTTGCTCCGCCAACTGAACTAGTGAAATCAATATTCCAGTCAGTTGCTTTTCTTACAGTTTGCGTTGGAAATAATTTTACTCCACCGTAACCATAAATCAAATCATTGACTGGATTCCTGCATCTCCAAACATGAATTTTATCTCTATCCCATTTTGTTGGTTTATACATAAAATCAAAACTAGAATCTAAATCTGCATCAGCATCTACTACATAAAACATTTCTGTATATGCTTGTTGCGAACATTGTTGGTGAGCATTAAAGATTCCTTTTACTCCTTTAACACGTCTAGCCCACGGAAAGTTTTTTTTAAGATTTTGATATGTGTCTTCTGCGTATGTTTCTTTATAACTTAAATGAAAAATATCATATGACATTATGCACGAGTTTCTTCAATCTTGTCAATAAGTCCAAAGTCTACGGCTTGTTGAGCAGTCATGAAAGTATCTCTTTCCATTGCTTTTTCTACAGTAGGTAAATCTTTACCTGTGTGTTTAACATACAAATTATTTAAAGTTGATCTTGTTTCTAAAATATCTTTTGCATGAATTTCAATATCTGATGCTTGTCCTCTAAAACCACCTGATGGTTGATGAACCATTATTTTTGAATGCGGAAGAGCAATACGTTTACCAGCCGCACCTGCCATTAATAATAACGAACCTGCACTAGCGGCCTGTCCAATACATACAGTTGATATATCTGGTTTGACATATTGCATTGTATCGTAAATTGCTAATCCGGCCGAAACTGCACCACCTGGTGAATTGATATACATATAGATATCTTTGTTTGTACCTTCAGATTCTAAAAATAATAACTGGGCACAAATAACAGATGCCATATGATCATGGATTTCACCTGTTAAAAATATAATTCTTTCTTTTAGAAGTCTTGAATAAATGTCATAACTTCTTTCGCCTCTTGACGTTTGGTCAACTACCATTGGAATAAGATTACTCATAAATTTTACCTTTTTGTTTATATTGTTTATTATAACACAAATGTATTAAATGTCAAATTTAATTCCTTGTGCTAATGGTAAATCTTTACCATAATTTACAGTCACCGTAGTTCTTCTCATATATTGTTTCCAAGCATCTGAACCCGATTCTCTGCCACCCCCGGTGTCTTTTTCTCCACCAAATGCTCCACCTATTTCTGCACCCGATGGTCCTATATTAACATTTACTATTCCACAATCTGATCCAACTGCTGAAATAAATGTTTCAGCTTCTTGTACATTATCAGTAAAGATACAAGAACTCAATCCTTGTGATACACCATTTTGTATTCTAATTGCATCTTCTAGTTCAGTATATTTCATCACATACAAAATTGGTGCGAATGTTTCTGTTTTAACTAAATCACATTGGTCTGGAGTTTCCACAATAGCAGGTTTAACAAATGCATCACCTAACTCTTTTAGTGGTTGTCCTCCGTGTACTGTGTATCCTTTTAGTTTACAATGACCTAATACTTTTTGCATTCTTTCTAATGCTTCAGCATTAATCAATGGTCCTACTAAATTCTTTTGATCCATTGGATCTCCAATTGGTAGTGTGCTATATGCACTAACTAGTTTTGGCACAACTTGATCGTAAATATCTTCATGCACAATTAATCTTCTTAATGTTGTACATCTTTGTCCACAAGTTCCTACTGCACTAAAAACAATACCTCGTATAGCTAAATCTAAATTTGCATCTTTAGAAACTATCATTGCATTGTTTCCACCTAATTCATAAAGTGATTTACCTAAACGCATACCTACTCTTGGTGCTAATGAATAACCCATTTCAGTCGAGCCTGTTGCACTTAACAAAGCAATATTAGGATCGTCTGCCATCCACTCTGCTGTTTCAACATGGCCTTCTACCATTAACAATAAGTCTTGTACCGGTAATCCAAATTCTTCAACTGTGCTATCCCAAATTTCTTTACATCTATAAGCAACTTTCATTGTCTTAGGAGATGGTTTCCATACTACACTATTACCACACACTATTGACAAACAAAAATTCCAACCCCATGGAGCAACTGGAAAATTAAAAGCGGTAATTACACCTATTACACCTAGTGGGTGCCAAATTTCTTGTAGTCTATGATTTGGTCTTTCAGACGGCATTGTCAATCCATATAATTGTCTAGACAACCCAACTGAGAAATCACACATATCAACTACTTCTTGTACTTCTCCTACTCCTTCAACAAAAATCTTTTTGCTTTCGGCTGTTGTCATTGCACCTAGTTCATCAAGATGTGTTCTTAATTTATTACCAAACAATCTAATGACTTCTCCACGTTTTGGTGCTGGAACCGTTTTCCAATAGTTTTGTACTTTTTGAGATTTTTTAATTACGTTATCGTATTCTTGTATGTTCATATGTTTAATACCATTCTAGCTTCTTCACTCATCATTTCAGGACCAAACGGTGGTTCAAATGTTGTAATAATCATACATACATCCACACCATCAACAACTTCAGTTGCTCCCTTGATGTCATCAATAATTTGATCTGCCGCTGGACAGAACGGTGATGTAAGAGTGTGAGTGACAGTAACTTTAGGTAACTCCGTTAAGTTAATATCGTATATTAATCCTAAGTCGTAAATGTTTATTGATATTTCAGGATCGTATACTTTTTTTAAATTGCTTATTATTTCTTCTCTTATTTGTTGTGTCATTATTCTGCTTCAACAGTTACATTAAGTGGATGTCCGGCTGACCTAGCCATTGTTGTTGATTCAATTGCTTTTTGTTCAGCAACTTCATGTACATAGGTACCTGCAACTCCTTTTCCTTTTTCATGTATTAACTTTGTTAATTCTGACGATGTGTCAGCATCATGATAAAAAATTTCTTGTAATAGCTTTTGAACAAAATCCATTGGAGTATAATCATCATTTAAAAAAATAACATGAAATCTACCAGGCTCTTTAAGCTCTGCGTCTGTTGATGATTGTGATCTTGATTCTGGTGTTGCGTTTGCTGGTGATGTCATATTTTTTCCTATTATTTTGATTGTATCTTTACATCTGGTAGAATATATTGTTTTTGCTCTCCACCCAATGTAAATTCTCCTTCTCGTTCTTTTCCTGTTAATGTTTTAATATCAATCGCAATTGGATTACCTCCGGACATTTCTTTTAGTTTTTCCAATTGTTCATGTAATTCTTTATCGTATTGTATACTAATACTTCGCGGTTGTCTAGTATCAATTAACCCTTTTAATTCCTCTATTGTATCATCGCTGTTAGATCTACTAATTAACCACAAATATATATGCCCTTTTTCCTCATTGGCTATAAAAGACAACAATATTTTCTTTCCATCTGGTAATTCAGTTGGGTGAGGCCACCCATATATTGACTTCAATCCATGATACATCAATAACGTGGTACATACTACCATTACTGTTGCAAAAACTTGTACTGTTTTTCGTAAATGATTTCTATATAACAAAGTCAAACATAACATACTTGCTAAAATTGACAATCCAAGAAATACTAAAATGTGTCCTGATATCATAATTAATTCCCGTTTGGTGTTGCACCATCTGTTAATGAATAACTTAAATGATTAATGCTTGTAACCTTTCCTTCTGAATCAACATAAAACCTAACAAATGTTTGTTCTTCTCCATCACGTGTAAAAATTTTTTCTCCTGCCCATATCAATTGATATGGATTAAGTTTTTCTACTTTTACTTGCACCGGTACTTGAGTTGATGATGTGTATTCATTGCCGTTACTTAATTTAGCATCTTGTGAAGCTTTTTTATTATACCAATGTACGTTAACAATATATTCTCCTTCAACTATACCTCTAATTGTAATGTGTTCTTCATTTAGTTGATGAATGATTGGACCATGGTCTGTTGATATAGTATCATTCACTGTGCCTAGGTCATCTCTATCTAAGTGTGTTAACCCTCTATCTTTAGCTCTGAAGTAAACAACGTTGCCTGTTGGATCTTTGAGATATAGATCCATGTCATCATTGTTTTCAGCAGGCCAAGACATTGTTATAATAAACTCTGCGTTTACAATAATGTCACCTTTTTTAGCAATAGGATTGATTAATAGAAAAGCAATAATAAACATCATTGTAATACCAATAATAGTATTAAACAATATATCTATAAATGCAATATTTGTATTATAATTTCTAAATCTCATCTTTAGCTTTGCCTAAATAGTTTTCTAAATACACATTAAGTCTAAAAAATTGTAATTTAAGAAGTGTACTGCAAATTAATCCAACTAATGTTGTATATAATGCTGTACTCATTCCTAAACTCATGTTAGATAGACTTTTTTGAACACTACTAGGATCAGCTAAATTCAAATCAGAAAAGGCTCCTGATAACATTAAGATAAATCCACTCACTGTTCCTATCAAGCCTAATGTCAAACAAATTTCCGATGAAAACCAACCTGTTTCATATCGGTTCTGTGTTTCTTTGCTTATGGTTTCGTTATTGGTAATTGATTTGGATAACAAATATGATTCTCTTCCACATAGAATTGTTATTCCTGTAAACAGAGCTAAAATTAAAAATGTAATTTTTGTTTGATCAGCCTGCCATAATATTTCAAAAACATTAAACGTACCAAGTACGGCTCCTGCTAATACTACTGTACAGAAAAACCACCACCACTCTAAAAAAGTTTTATAATTTTTGAATATTTGCATGGGTGTACCCTTTTCTATTTTTTAATATAAGTATTTATTAAAATATTATATAATAACAAGTACACCCATAAACATTTACTTTTTGTCTACTTCTTCGTAATCAGCATCAACCACATTATCTTCTTCTGTTTTTTCTTGCTGTTGTGTCTGTGATTCTTGTTGTGATTTATAGACTGCTTCTCCCAATTTCATTGCTGATTCTGATAAAGATTTAACGTCTTCTTTGGCTTTATCTAAATCATCTGCACTTAATGAAGCCTTTAATGAAGAAAGATCTTCTTCAATTTTCTTTTTATCTTCAGCTGATAACTTATCGCCGTGTTCTTTAAGAGTTTTTTCAGTAGAATGTACTAATGTATCTGCTTGATTCCTAGTTTCTACCTGATCTCTTTTCTTTTTATCAGCTTCTTTGTTAGCTTCAGCTTCTTTGACCATCTTCTCTATATCAGCATCACTTAATCCACCGGATGCTTGAATTGTAATTTGTTGTTCTTTGCCTGTTCCTTTGTCCTTGGCAGAAACGTTTACAATACCATTTGCATCTATGTCAAAAGTCACTTCAATTTGCGGTATGCCTCTTGGTGCTGGTGCAATACCTTCTAAATTAAAGTTACCTAATAGTTTATTATCAGCCGCCATTTCTCTTTCACCTTGCGTAACTCTAATTGTTACTGCTGACTGGTTGTCATCTGCTGTAGAGAAAGTTTGACTTTTCTTTGTTGGAATGGTTGTGTTCTTTTCAATTAGTTTGGTTGTGACACCACCTAACGTTTCAATACCAAGTGATAACGGTGTAACATCTAATAGAAGTACATCTTTAACATCACCTTGTAATACACCACCTTGGATTGCGGCACCAATTGCCACTACCTCATCTGGATTGACTCCTTTGTGTGGTTCTTTACCAAAAAAGTTTTTAACTGTTTGTAAAACTTTTGGCATTCTAGTCATACCACCTACCATTACAACTTCATCTATGTCAGATGCACTAAATCCAGAATCTTTTAATGCTTTTTTACAAGGTTCCAATGTTCTGTCTACTAGTTCATCTACTAGTGCTTCAAATTTAGCTCTTGTGAGTTTAAGATTTAAATGTTTTGGTCCAGTTTTATCAGCTGTAATAAATGGTAAACTAATATCAGTTTGTGTTGCTGATGATAATTCACATTTTGCTTTTTCCGCCGACTCTTTTAAACGTTGCATAGCAAGGTTATCATTTTTTAAGTCAACACCAGAATCTTTTTTAAATTCATCTACTAGATAGTTAACTAAAACATTATCAAAATCCTCACCACCTAATGATGTGTCACCATTAGTTGACTTAACTTCAAATACACCATCACCTATTTCTAAAATAGAAACATCAAATGTACCACCACCTAAGTCATATACTGCTACTGTGCCTGACTTCTTTTTATCTAAGCCATATGCAAGTGCGGCCGCTGTTGGCTCATTTACGATTCTTTCAACTTCTAGTCCTGCAATTTTACCTGCGTCTTTGGTTGCTTGTCTTTGTGAGTCATTAAAATATGCAGGAACAGTAATTACCGCTTTAGTAACTTCTTGGCCTAAATATTTTTCAGCAGTCTCTTTCATTTTTTGCAAAACAAATGCAGAAATTTGAGAAGGCGAATACTTTTCACCATTACTTTCTACCCATGCATCTCCGTTGTCTGCTTTTACAATTTTAAATGGGGATGTCTGTATATCTTTTTGTACAGAGTCTCCATCAAATTTTCTACCAATTAATCGCTTTGCCGCGAAAATTGTATTAGTGGGATTTGTTACCGCTTGTCTTTTAGCCGGTGTTCCTACTAGTTGTTCGTCACCAAATGATACAACTGATGGTGTAGTTCTAGTTCCTTCAGCATTCTCAATAACTTTGGCTTCTGATCCTTCCATTATAGATACACATGAATTTGTTGTACCTAAATCGATTCCAATTATTTTACTCATCTTTTCTCCTTTACGCCTTATATGTAAGCACGTTTTTTTAAATTACGACCTAAAAGTTGGATAGGGCTTTTACACCCTATCCTTAATCAAGTCTTTATTTGATTTTAATAGTTCTTGGTTTTTTAGACTCTGGAATAATTCTTTCCAAAGAGACCTTTAGTAAACCATCTTTAAGTTCTGCACCTTTTACTTCAACATCATCAGCAACTGTAAAAGATTTTGTAAACATTCTTTTAGAAATACCTCTATGGATAACTCCACTAGACTGTTCATCTTTTTCATCTGCTTTTTTAATTGATTTTACAGTTAATACATTATTTTCGTATTCAACATTAATATCGTCTTTGCTGAATCCTGCTAATGCTAACTCAATATCATAAGTGTGTTCTCCAGTTCTTACAATATTGTATGGTGGATAATTGACCTGTGGAATGTTCATGACGTTTCCGTCGAACATACTTTCAAAATGGTCAAAGATATCGTCGAACCCTACGGTTACTGGTCTTAATTGATTAAAAATAGATAGATTTGTTTTCATAATAACTCCTCCTTTTAAGCAAGTTGTTTGTTTTAATATAGATCCTATCTAAGCAATCTACATTTTTATTTATACAGCTCCTGGCTGTATAGTAATAATATAATACTTCTTTTAAAAATTGCGACCTAATCTGGATAAATTAATTGGATTTTTTTACCCAATTCGGTATTGCTAGGCAAATCTCCATATATGCTGATGTATTTTTCTAGTACTGCACTATAGAATATAGTTGAATCATGATTTACTTTTTGGTTTATTTCTGACAATGACAAGTTGTCCGCATTTTGCATTACCATAAGTGCTTTTGATGATTCTTTTTGTAGTTCTCTTAAGGATAGATTTTTAAGTTTATCAGAAGTCAATTTATTTTCCTTTTATTACAGCTTTTTTAATACTGTCAATACATTCAAAAAAGTAATCTAACTCCTCACGTGTATTATATACTCCTAAAGATATTCTACATGATCCTGATAATCCAAATTTGTTATGAAGTATCTGTGTGCAATGATGTCCTGGTCTTGTTGCAATACCATATTGATCTAAAAACATTGCCAAATCTGAATTATGTATTCCATCTAGATTAAATGAAAGTACTGCATTTGGTTTACCATTACAAAGTACTTGCATATCTCCCCTATCAATCATTTTCTTATAAGCATATTCAACTAACTCATGCTCATACTTTAACATAGCATCAAAGTCATTGTCATAGTAAAAGTCAATTGCTTCTTTTAAGGCTACAATTTCTGCAATAGGATGTGTACCTGCTTCCCATTTTTTTGGACCTGAAGCATACTCAACTTTATCTGTTGTAACTTTTGCAACTGTTCCGCCGCCTGACATATATGGTGTCAATTCATCGATCCATTTCTTTTTGGCGTATAGAGCTCCTACACCTGATGGTCCATACATCTTGTGGCCGCTAATACAATAAAAGTCACAATCTATATCTTGAACATCAACTCTCATATGTGGTGCCGCCTGTGTACCATCAACAAATACTGCTATTCCTTTTTTGTGTGCTATTTCACAAACTTTTTTAACGTCAATAATTTCACCTGTTACATTTGATAATTGAGTTATAGCAATGATTTTTGTTTTTTTTGTAATTAGTTCTTCTAGTTTATCTATATCCAAACTGCAATCATCTTTCAAAGGAATAAATTTAAGACTTGCTTTACCTTGTAGTCGTTGCAAATGCCATGGAAGATAATTCGAATGATGTTCTAGTTCAGTACAAATTATTTCATATGGCTTTTTTTGTGTTCTTCCAAAGCTCTCTGCTATTGAATTTATTGCTTCGGTGGCACTTTTAGTAAAAATTATTTCTTCTTCAGAACTTGCATTTAAAAATTTTGCTACAGTTATACGACTTTGTTCTAAACATTCTGTTGCATTGATACTTAATTGGTGTATACTTCTTCCTACACTACTGTATTCTTCTGTATAAAATTTAGTTAACCTATCTATCACACGTTGGGGTTTTTGTGCTGAATTGGCACTATCAAAATAAACCAACGGCTTTCCGTTAGGCAACATTTTTTTAAAAATTGGAAATTGATCTCTAATGTGTTTCATATTATATATTTAATAAAGTTGTAGTTTCATATTATGTATTTTTAATAAAGTTGTGGCGGGAGTGAAGGGACTCGAACCCTCGACCTATCGCGTGACAGGCGATCGCTCTAACCAACTGAGCTACACCCCCCTCCTACAAGTGTAATCAATAAGCAGGATTCTGTTCTAACTATCATTTATCTTTGCGTCCTACCCTGTGTCCCGGTAGTTGTTGACACTCTATTTGGACTTGCACATTTCTACCTGTGTCCTGACTTTCC
>Ga0181409_1000244_pt1 | contig 21561 bp, 12 predicted proteins | sample 32SPOviralmetaG_FD_130138 | JGI IMG/M metagenome (GOLD analysis project Ga0181409, IMG submission 130138) | Marine viral communities from the oligotrophic San Pedro Time Series (SPOT) site, San Pedro Channel, CA, USA - 32 SPOT_SRF_2012-05-30 | ecosystem: Environmental > Aquatic > Marine > Strait... | reverse complement strand
TTACTATCATCGATCCAATATTTTTCTGGTACGTCTGATTGTGCGTGAGCTAACACGCTGAATAAAAGTAGTATTAAAGTTCTCATTGATTTTTTCTTATTTCATATAAACGCCCATCTATTTTTTCCAACTCTTCAAGTATTTTGTCAACATCTTCTTGTGTGTCCATTATTGTTTGACGTACAAGTTCATCTTTCAAATCATACTCTGTTCTTGAAATCACTGGCTCAGGAAGTTCCTTAGCAAGCGCTATGTCAGATTTTAAAGTAAAATACATAGTGGCCAAAGAAATTGCGCCACCTATAATTATACCTATCGTCTTCAAATCAAGAGTTATCTTTGTGCCTTCTCCTATCTGTGTAGCCATTACCTAAATGTTATATTGATTCCAAAATTAGAGTTAAATATTTCTGAGTCCCAAAATTTAGTGTATTCACTTTCTACAAATACACCTATCGACTTAGTTACTTTCCAGCCGAACATTAAGCCAGCTTGGTAATCGTCCCACTGTTCTCCACCTAGTAAATTATTATGACCACCCTTACCCCAGCTGTTACGATGTAAGTAGCTAAAATCTTCGTTGCCTTTTACATAACTATGGTGAGGCATAATCCAGTTACCGTAAGCGTGTAACCAAAAGTTATTTTTATAATGATAAAAATCAAACCCAACAATAGGAGCAATCTCAGCAAATGGATCTAGCTCAGCCCATGCCTCCTGATTAAATCTATTCATTAAGCTACCGAATATACGATCTCTAAAATCTTCATCTGTATACGCAACTATATCACCTGCATCGTTTGTCCATAAATAATTATATATTTGCGATGTATTGCCATCAGGATTATAAATTTCTGAAGAATAGAATGCGTCTTGAAACCCGTATTCATATCCTAAAGAATACCAAGGGTTAGCAGGTATTTCTTCGCCTGAGTATTCGTCTATCATTGTTTCATTAAGCCATATTTCAATAGGATTATATCCATATGCTTTTTGGTGCGTGCGGTATATAACACCTGCAGATATACTAAACTTATTTCCTATGGGTAACCTAGCTCTTACTTCACCAGACATGTATTCAAAACCAATGTTACCTGATTCTCTTGTTTCATATTTAGCTATATGGTAACTACCAGTATGTCTTACAAATAAACGTCTGTTATCAAATTCGTTACCATCTACTCTTTGTTTTTCCCAATGTAACAAATACTCTAAACCTTTTACTGCAGCTGTAGGTGCAGATAAACCTACGTTGTTTTCTGTGCCATTATAAAAATTTGGACGGCTTTCGTAACCAAATCTTGCTAGCTTACGTAATCCAATACCAAACCTATAGTTGTAATCATGGTACGTAGTTTGATCTACAACACGAGGTATACCATATAAATCGTTAGGGTCTGTTCTAACAAAATACTTTGGCGGTTCTAGTTTCGCGTTGCTTACGCTACCTGCAGCATATACAGTTCCGTACTTAACAAAATCATCATATAATGATTTAAAAAACTGACCATTTGAATTTAATGATACCAATAAAAAGATTAAAAGTAATATTATTTTTTTCATCTATTTGTAGTTTTTCTTTCTTTACTTTTTCTAGTTGTCCGTCTTGTTTTTTTAGGCCGTGGTTTAGTTTGTTTTGTCTCTTCTTTTATTCCTATTTCCCAGTCTTGCCAACCACCAAGCAAGGCTAATCTTTCCCATGTCTCAAGCTCACTATCAGAAGCTTTCATAAGGTTGTTTATTTTCTTAATTCCTCTGTCTATAGGCACGTTAGTTGTAGCTGACACTACATTACCTACAGCTAAGTAAGCTGGGTTATCTAATCCCCAACCACCGTTAATCATTTCGTCTTTATCCCACTTAAACGATCTTGCAGCTTGATTTATTTTAGATAATTTAGAAGATATCGGTGGGGCTATTCTTTGTAAGTCAGCACCAACTTTTTCGTAGTTAGGGTTCTTCTTCTGAGACTCTTCTACTATACGCATTATAGCGTTTTTAGTTACTGACACTACGCCTCCTGCTACACCTGTACCTCTTAATAAAGAATCAGCCATGCCATTAGCTATACTGATATACTTATCTTTTTTCTCTTCATCTTCTGGCTCTTCATCGTCAAACGCAAGTGCAAACAAAGCTTGTTGCAAAGCATTAAATATTAAGTTCTGCACAGTGGCATAGTAAACTATTTTACTTATATTTGTTTTAGCATCACCTCTTCTATTTTTTAAATCACGTACTGACTTATCTATTATTCTAGCATACTGAGATGGTGTGTTTTGAAAAGCTAATATTAATCTACCGAGCGGACCTGCTTGCTGCATCGATATACGATCTGGTCTTGATGATTGCTGTGACTCTTCAGCTGTCTCTCTAAAATCTTCAAATGCTTGAGTTTCAGCTTCAACTTGAGACACTCCTTGTTTCATTAAAGATTTTATCCTGTTTCTGTAGAATGTAGCGCCACCTGAAGCAATAGCAAAGCTATCAGCTATTTGTGTAGGTGCAAAACCTAATTGTAGTAATTTACTTATTACAGCTCTTGGTCCACCTTTTTTAGCCATGTCAGCAATGTCTGCTTCATTAACATTAATACGCAAACCAGATCTTCTAGCTTTTAGAAAGTCAGAATTTATAAGTTTAGAAAAGTCTGACCAGTATTGTTTTTGATTTGAAAAAGCTTTTGCTGCAGACAAAGGATTATTATCTGTAAAGTTTAAAAAGTTCACAGAAGATATTGTTTGTAGCAATGCTGATCTAGAGTTGAAGAACATAATAGTACCGATACTACCTTGCAACCAGTCTGTAAATCTAGCTGTTAAACTATCGTCAGAGAAATTTCTATTTCGACCAGTCTTCATTCTGCCTAACATGTTTTCCATAGCTTTACGCCACTTCTTACCGTACGCAGCTTCAAGTTTGTTCATGTTCTTTTCAGAGAATATAACATCAACATTGTTTTGCCACTGTGTTAAGTACTTAGCTCTAACACCTTTGTTTATACTCTCTTGTATATCAGTTGTTATAGTACCAGCTGGCCAACCTTCTTTTGGTTTGGCATAATCACCTTTTTGTATAGCAATAACCTGATCAGCAAATACTTGTAGATCAGCATTGTCAGCAACGTGCTCACTTAAATCTTTTAGATCTTGCTTGCTGATACCAGGAACATCATAACCTAGTTTGTTCCAAATATAAACACGCACAGCTTGCTCACGGCTATATGGTTCACCAGGTATTTTCTTACGTAAATTTTTAGGCACAAATCCTAATTGTTTTTTCAAAGCTCTGTAGTCCTGCATAACGCTGAGTCTAGCATTATCAATATCATTAACAGCTCTAGCATAAGGATCTATTAAATGTTTCTTATACCACGCCATTTGTGAATCACCAAGTTTACTTTTACTTAACGTTTCATATAATAAACCTACAAAGTCTTGAGCTGAGTATGGTATACCTCTAAATACCCTACCAATAGATGCGCCAGCTACTTCCGCTTTAACTTTCTTGTATTCTTTTTCCGATGCAATACCAGTTGTTTGTTCTAGTATATCATTAAACCCTTTATCTAAAGCTTCTGACTTACTGTGTTTAACATATGCTTGTCTTACTTTTGATTTAACATCTAATACATTAAGAGCATCTTGCACTGCTTTAACATTTTTATAAGCATCATCTGCAAAGTAAAAGTCATTGTAACCTTCAGCAGCTTTACCTACAACCCAACGTGCTTTAGCTTCAGGTGTACTGTTACCTAACCCTACAATATTCCCAAGTGGTATGTCTAAGCCTATTGCTTTTAAAAACTGATGTATAGGTTCTGCAGCTGCTTGTGTTCTGGCTGTAAGAATAAATACATTATTGTTACCAAACTTTCTATTGCGAGCTACAGCTTTTTCAAACATAGGACCTTTAGCTCCTTTAGTAACTTTTTCAAACTCACTAAAATCAAACTCAGCGCCTTCCTCTAAAAGCTGCTCACCTTGTTTAGCAAACTGTTCGGCTGTCAATATGCCTTCAGTTCCGTCTGGCATAGTGTACAATACATTAGACTTAGTCGTAGCGAGCGTGTCGTCAAAGTCCCAAACGCTTATACCTTTGTTAGGTGCATCAGCGTTGCGAGCAAACTTAATAGCGTTATCAGACATAGACATAACAGCTATAGTGTTTTCTACCGGCGTGCCAGGAACTTCAAATAAAACTTTAAATTGTTGATCAGGATCAAGAGCTTCGTAAGCTGTTATTCTACCTGATTTAACAGCATCTGAATTTGTTTCTTTTGGAAACATTTTTTTAGCTACAGTATCAACCATGCCAAACTTATCAAACGTACTAGGGTCTTCTAGCCTTATACCGGGTGGTAGTTTTCCGTTGTTACTTTTAGAAGCTTTTATTTTTCCTGAAGATAATTTTTTATACTCAGTTGCAAAAGCTTTACCAATTCTTCTAGTGTCATCTAACGTATTTTCACCTGTTAGATAGTTATAAACTAACTCGGCTTGCTGAGGTTGTGGTAAACCCGTAGAGTCAAACAAATATTCACTAAAGTTTTGATTAGTTAATAAATATTTATAGCCATCTAAATCTACACCAGCCATACTTAATCTTATAGCAGATGCAACACCTGGGTCAACTTGTAAACTACCATCTAATATTCTTGGAACTATTTTATCCCAAAAAACTTTAGGCATTTTAGTTTTAAAGTTTTCATCTAGCATCACGTCATCTGACATAAGCACCGACCCTTGCATGTAGGTAGCCCTGATAATCTTCATTGCATTACCTACATCACCTTTTATAGCAGCATCTAAAAGTATATTTCCAACTTGATTTTGAGGGAAGTTATGCTCTTCTCTTATTATAGATTCAATATCTATCTTACCATTTTTGTTTACAGCAGCAATTAATATAGGCGCGCTTATTCTATTTAAACTACCCATATCGTTTTGAGCATCGTCTAGCATTTGACCGAATACCCAAGCTTTGTCTATTCTAGCTTGCTCATTAGGTTCTTTGCTTAAATATTCTTGCACGTCTAAATAGTACTGCTCTAAATAATCAAAACGTTTTAATTGCTCTTTAACAAAAGCAGGTGTAGTCATTTCTTTTGCAACCTTATCTATTAAAGTTCTATCTTTACCCTTGTAAAGTTTTCTATTTTCTGCTTTATCAAATTGACCTTTAGGTCTAGGCACTAAAGCGTCATACAACCTTGCAGATCCCATAGAAGATCTAGACAAAGAACCTGTTGTTGATCTTCTTATTATATCCCAATATTGAGGGTGATCATTTAAAAATTCACTTATAGATTTAGCTGTCGTTTGCACCTGTCCTTTTAAACCTTTATAACCAGATTTAGTTATAGGTCTATCAGCATCTGCTTTTATAGAACCTCTTGCCGGCATAACAGGTAAACCAAGAAGTCTTTTAGCGTCAGCTACTGTTTCAACACCCATGCTTTTAAGTTGTTTAACAGTAAAGTTTGAAAGCAAATTAGGCGTTATTGATTTAATAGATCCTTCAGCTACAGATTTAACATCTTTAGGTTTAGTAACTTTAGCAAACTTAACCCCGGCTCTAGCTCTTTCAGGTTTACTAGGTATAATATCTTCAACCATACGGTTTCTAATACTAGTATTAAATAATCCTCGTATAGTTTGACCTACTCTATCTCTGTAAATAGGTTTAACAGGCTTTTCTCTAATAAGATCTAAGTAATTTTTTAGTGTACCTGTTAGCTCACCATCTGTGTACAGAGCGTTCATTACATTGTTAGGTATAAACGTAGCTTTACCAAAGTCATCTTTAGTTTTTGGTAATCTAGCAAAGTCGCTAGTAGCATTGTCTATTAAGTATTGCTTTATACGTGTTAAACCTTCACTATCTTTTTTAGAGTAGTTACGTTTTTTGTCGTATATAGTTTCTGGATTTACACCAAACATCTTACCATATATTTCTGCGACAGCAACTGGCACGTTTTTAGTTTGACCAAACCTTGTAACGTCTTGACCTTCAAACGCTTTGTTAGTAGCATCTGATATTTGTTTTTCAGCTTCAGCTTTATTCTTTACACCTAAGTTACTTAAAGCTGTATCACTAAACCTAGTTGTTTCAGTAGGTTTTCTTGGACCTCTAGCTTCTTTAGTATCTTCAACGGTTGTTTCTTCTGCCGTTACTCGCTCTGCTTTACGTTGAACAGCCTCGTCTGTAGTTGACTGAATTATTTGATTATATCTAGGATCGTCTTGATAAAACTCAATAAGCCTAGCATCTAATAGTTTACCACCAGGAGTAGTTGAGTTTAAATAACCCATTATACTTTCGTTTCTAGCTGGACTATAGTTTTTTAATAAACCAAGCAAACCTCTTCTATCATCAAACAAAAAGTTCCTAATTATATCCTCTCTAGTTTCTGCATCAACATCTATTTTTAATCTACGATCTACTTCGTTTTGCAACTTATCAGCAATTAAAAAAGCTGTAGCGTCTTTGCTTTGCTCGTTTACTAAATCATCTTTAAATGTTTCAACCTCTTGATATATTCTAGAGTCTTTTGTGGTAGGTGTTTCTACAAATGTTTCTATTTTAGGACCTACTAATCTACCAGTTGCACCTTCTGTAGCTGTACGTTCTTGACCACGTGTTAGTTTACCTTTTTCAATACTACGTTGGTAATCTTTTATAAAGTTGTATACGTCTCTACCATTATTAAACTTAGCTTTAACTCCAATGCTACTTAGAAACTGTCTGATAACATTACCAATTTTTGTAAATACATTTTCATTAAATTCAAAAGCACCAGTTCTTACTGTGTCTGAAAACAAAGTTAATATCTCTTCTGCTTGAACAGCTGATGGATCTTCATTATACAAGTCTAATCTTTCACGTATACCTAAATCCTCTATTATATTAGGATCTATTTTGTTTAACTCTTGCTGTAACGATTCGCCTAATCTAATTGCCGTGTCAGGACTTTTTCTAACAGTCTCGTATATAAGGGCATGTAAACCTTCATGCGATGCGTCTGCAATATTACCTATATCCTTATTAACTATTATCGTTTGCTCTTTAGTATCAGGATCTTGAAATATTAAAGCACCTTGACCTGATTTTTTTATAGCATCAGACTTATCTTTAGCAATATTGTTTTTAAGTAAATAATTTTCTATATCTTTAGTAGACATAGGTTCTTTAACACCAACAGATTTTAAACCTCCTAAAACGCTTTTTACTTTTTCTGTTTCTTGTGTAGTAGCTTTTTGAGATAGACCTTTTAACTCTTCATTTATTTGATTTATTCTTTCGCTTTGAGTTTCTGTTAAAGCAGCTTCATCAACTTGCTTTATTTCTTTTTGTAAGTTTTGTTTTTCTTTAATCAGCTCTATAGCTTGAGCTTGATCTTGTTCGTTTAACTTAAGAGGTTTTATTCTGTTAACAGCTCCTTGAGTTTCTAAAAAGTTTTTCTTTGTTTCGTTTGCTTGCTCTTGTGTTATTTCACCTTTAACTACAGATCTTTTTAATTGATTATCTAATATATCTTGAGCTCTTTTGTTTTGAGATATTTTAATTTGAGCTTCTGTAGTAGTAGCTTCAAGACTAAAAGCTTGTTCTATATTATTAAACTCTGTATTTTTTAATTCTTTATTTATTTGATAGTTAGCTATACCGTTGTTTAAGTTTAATAGTTCAGAACCTACAGTTATTGGAGCTGTGGTTGTGCCTGTTATGGCTTCAAAACCTATTTCAGCAATATCCATTTCTTGACCAGCAGCTACTCTACCAGCTACTTCACCTATACCACCACCAACACTTTCAACAGCTATACCCGCTGCTGATGCTACTGGTTTGCTTAGTCCAGCTTTAAGAGCTTTACCTGTTACACCTTTTGCTATACCACCAGTAAGACCTTCAACTAAACCAATTGCTATACCTCTATTAATAGCTTTACGTTGCAAATCTTCAACTCTTTCTTCGTCGTTAAATAATTCTTTAACAGCTTCTAAACTTAAATCTTCTCCAACTTCTTCTTGTAGTAATTCTGAAAAAGTTAATGAGGCTTCCATAGCACCTGCACCCGCGGAAATCCCACCACTTATAGCACCTGTTACAGCTAAAGCAGATGATGTTATAGGAGCTAATGGACCACCTAATGTTCCAGCGGCAGCTCCTAAACCAGCGCCAGTACCAGCTCCTAAAGCAGCGGAACCAGCAACTTCTTCAGACCTAAATAAAGAACCCACTTGTGTTACAATAGAGCTAACTAGCAATGATGGCATTACACTTGGGTTGCTTGCAACTCCTTTTATAAATCCAAAAATACCTGACCCATTGTCTTCATATATTCTATTAAAATCACGCATCTCATCAGACTGCATGTTTTCAGAAGCAACTTTCTTGTTAGCATCTATCCATTCAACTATATCTTCATCAGGGGTATCACTACCTTTTTTTAACAACTCAAATGTAGGGTCTACTAAATCTGAAGTAGCTAAACCTTGTTTTGCAGAAGTATATAAGTCAGATATAAAATCAGCATACGGATTTAATATAGGAGCTTTTTCTTTTATAAAAGCTTCTAGTTTAGTATCTTTTTCTAACGAGACTTTAGGTAAAACTTTGTTTTCAAATATACTTATAGCTTTTAATCTAACATCTGTTTCGTCAAAGTTAAAATTTTCTTCGTCTGAATACTGAGAAGTAAGTTGTGTTATAGCTTCATCTTGTATACTTTGTAATTGATCTGATGTTAAATCGTTAAAATTAGGTGATGTAACGCCTACAGCGAACTCTTGTTCAAAAGTTTCTGGTTTTGCAACATCGCTATTTGTTTTTCTACGCTGTAATTCTTTTTTTCTTTGCTCACCTCTTACGCTACGCTTTGGTTGTGATTCCGAAGAAATATCTACCGATTCTAATTCCGTACTCTCGGATGCTTGCTCCGGTACTGGTGCTACAGCCGCATCCGTTTCCACAGCACCGTTTGTCTTTCCCTCTGTAAAAGTAGCTTTACGTTCGTCTACTTTAATTTGAATATCAGCTGTAGATAAACCTTGAGCTTCTAGTTCATCAACTAAAGCTTTCAATTCTGCAATTTGCTCTTCGTTCATATTATTTTATTTATTGACCAGGCGCTGTTAGTAGATCAATTCCTTTATAATCTTTAGAATCAATTTGTATATTTTCCGTAGGTTTAAAACTAGTACCTGTTTCTAAAAATTTCAAAGCGGCTTTAACCTCGCCGTCTGTAGCACTATCAAATATAGTTACAGATCTATCAGCTCCTTCTACAGATTTAGTTAGTTTTCTGGTGTCTTCTCCACCAACGGTTTCATCTTTAACTACATTAATATTATATGGAGGTCTAGAAATTAATTTTTCTAAAGTAGTTAAGTTTAAAACACCTCTACCTGGTTCTAGTGAAGGTCCTTCAGCAAACGCAGAACTAATATCTAATTTTTCTATCTCTTCTACAGCAGCTATATCTTGCATTTGTTTTTCATTACTAACAGCCCTAGAAGGTTTCTCTATTAGCCTACCTTCACTTTGTTGGTAGTACCTGACTTCGTCAGCTGCTATTGTTTCTTCGATTGTTGGGTTTTTTAAAACTACTCCGTCTTTTATTACTTCAGTTTTAAACCCACCAGTCATTCTAGCTATTTCTTTGTCAGTAATAAGGTCTGTAATTATTTTGTTTTGCTGATTTGCGTTTTTTGAAAGCCATTCCTTAGCACTAATTTCCTCATTAAAGTGATTTTCTAAAGCAGATAGTATTTGTCCAGTAGGCAATTGATTTAAACCTTTAGCATATTTTAAGGTTTCAGCCTTAAATGTAGGGTTGTTTTCTAAAATGTCTGGATTAAAATATTGTTTAGTAGATATTCTTTGTTTATCTGTACCTTCTACATTCTCAACAACGTCTACTTTTTCTGTAAAAAAACCTTCTTTAGGTAAACCTCTTTTGTCTATTACACCAGCTGTTTCTAGCGCAGATATACCATCGAATGAAGAAGGTACTTCAGTTATAAGACCACCCTCCCATTTATCTATGTTTCTAGTCCAGTTAAAATAATAGTTACCGTCTTCAGCAGGTTTAAGGTCTTCTAAATCTAAAATACCTTCTTTAACATACTTCTTTATCATTTCATCATTAGGATTAACAACCATATCAACACTTAACATATTGCCGTTTAATGTTTTAGATGATTGTATACCTGAAAATGATTTGTTAGCAAGCGTATTAGCAACAACCATGTTTTCAAACTTTTCATTACCAGTACCTGCAAAGTCATAACCTTGACCTATGTTACCAGCATTCATGCCCTCTAACGGTTCTATGTCTACTATAGTCGCGCCTATTTTATTTGTAATACCACTCTGCCACGTTTGATAATCTGAAACAGCTTTTAAATACTCAGCTCTAGTATTTCTATCTAAATCAGGATTCATCTTTAATTGAGTGGCCATTTCAATTACACCAATACCAAATTCATTACCATCCAACCTAGCTCTGGCTTGATCTTGAACATCTTTAAATAAAGTGCTTTGATTAATATCATCTGTAGCAGTGTTTAAATTATTATTATAATTTAAAGTAACATCGTTTAAAGCTAGTTGATATGCGTTCTTTTTCTTTTTAACCTCTTCAGCTTTCTTTTTTTTATTATCAAAATAATTTTGCACGCCCTGAGCTAGCTGCTGTCCAAACTGAGCCGAAGTTTGTGCGTATATTTCTGCTGAGCGATCAACGATTATCTGTGGATTTCTATAACTCATTTTTTTTAATTAAGTATTACCTTGGTTTTGTAGAAACGTTCCAACTCCTGGTATAAATGCATTTACAACTTGATTTTGTTGTGTACTTGTTAATGGTGGTGGACTTACACTAGAAGTTGCCCCTATCCCCCCATTTTTCCCATTCCAGCTGTAGCCATACTTCCTAAAGAAGATGCTACACCTCCCCATGCAGCAGCTTTAGCTTGATTAGCAGCCGCTTCATTAGCAGAAGCTTGTGTTATTTTACTGGCAGCCCTATCAAGGTCCATATTAGTTCTATTTTCAGCTGCTTGAAACTCAAATTGTCTTCCAGCTGATACAGCAGCTTGTTCTCTTTGTCCTTCTGATATAGCTATACTTTGAAGCCTTTGTTGTTCTGAAATCTTTTGTTGTTGCAAGTTAGCTTCTCCTTGAGCCCTCATTTTGTCATTGTTAGCTTCTTGCTGTTCTATGCTAGCCGCGATACCTCTTTTACTTTGAAGAGCTGCTTGAGCAAGAGCAGTAGCTCCACCAGCACTAGCGCCAGTAGCTCTAAGTGTGTCTAATGTATTTGCTAAAGCAATATCAGCTTGCTCCATTTGTATTTCAGCCGCTTGCGTAGCAACACCCATATTTGCAAATGGATTAGACATTTGACCACTAAGGTCTTGTGCTAAATCACTAAGACTTTTAGTGTTATCGTAAGGATTTATAATATCTTCTCTAGAATCTATAACAGACTGTAATTCTGCTTCAGCTCTTTGCTTTTCATTTCTCGCTCCTTTCGCGGCTTTTTTTGCTTGATTTGCTGAAACAGCTCCTGCTACTACTGAAGCTGCTGCTAACGCTGCTATTGCTGCCATATTAATTTATTACTTTAGTTATTTCATGTGATGAACCCTTGTCTACAGTCCACCCTAATTTTTTATGTATATCAATTAAAGGTTTAGATCTACCTATACTAAACATATATTTAACTCCATTAGCTTTACATACTTCTTCAGCTGCTTTTATTAAAAGCTCTATAGCTTCTTTTCTATCAGCTTCTCTGTAATCTGGATTAGATACAACCCATTCAAATAAAGCTCCTTTAGAATTAGTATAATATATAAAACCTGCAGCAATAGGCACGTCTTTTTCTATAATAAGACCACCAGTGCCGTTGTCAGGTAAAAAATCTTTAGGTGGGTTAACCCATTCAGGCCACGATTCCCACCATGAACACAATGTGTCCCAATCGCTTTCTGTAAGTCTACGTATATTTAATTCCATTTAATTTAATATGATGATTCTACATACTCTGAAGATACTGCAAATAGCTCTCTTGCTTTTCCTCCTTGCCCAACCGCTTGAGTTGAAGCGTCTGTTTGTATAGTTACAGTAGAATAGTAACCTTTTACACCTGACATGCTTTTACCAAACACCACTTCACCAGAGGTTGGTTGGCTATTGTTTATTAAGTTAGCAAAGTACTTACCTTCTTTTTTATAAAACCCTTCGTAGTATGTTACACTGTTGTCAACATAAGCGCCTTCGCCGTAGCTTTTTACAGGTGAAGCTGCATCATTTAGCTCAAATGATCTAGCCGCGTTAAAAGCTGTAACTTCCCAACCAGCAGATCCTTCGTAGTTTATAGTTTTAAAGACTTTAGACATACTAACTTTTGGATTGAACACAAAAGTTATATTTGAAGGGGAGTAAGTTCCATAAAATCTAGATCTTGTATCATTGCTTTCGTGATTATGTCTCCACAAGCTACCGCTGTAGCTAACACTGTAAAATCTACTTTTAACACTAAACATTTGAACTGGTTCGTATGTAAATCTACTAGGCCAACCTAACACTTGCTCATCAAATGATAAAGTTTGATACTCGCTTGATTGAGCTTTTTGTAGGCTTAATACATATTGTTTAGTATATATATCCCAACCACCTATAATTTTACCTTCTTCTGTAGGTATATCTATATCATTTAATTTATCTCTAAAATAATCTATCATACCATAGTTAGATATTTCAGTGAGACCATCTTGTGATAATCTCATTACAGCATTTCTATCTTTGTCTGTAAAGTATTTTCTATAACCATATGTAGCAAAGCTCTGTGGATCTTTACTTATACCAAAGTTACCAGCGTAAGGAACTATTTGACCTATAACTAAATTTAATTGACTAACAGCGCTAGCATTACCTTCAGCTGTATATATAGCATCTTTATCTATTAATGCTCTATTAACTTTGTTTTCTTGAAAAATAATTAAGTTAGTGTCTTCAGCGTATAATTTTTGTACAGAACCCTGTGATGGATCAAGAGATCTAGTTATATCTTCACCCACAGAAAATACATTTGTATCATTAATACCTGTTCTAGAATTATATATTCCAGAATATATTAACGATGAAGTTCTAAAATTAGCATTAGGTTCTACATCTACTATGTAAGCTTTAACACCATAAAGCATTTCAGTATTACTGTATCCACCTTTAATTCTAGACTCTTCAACAATCCAACATTTATTTTTTGTTACTTGACCGCTATTGTATTGAGGAAAACTACCATTAACACCTGCAGGTATGCCAGGTGATCCTTGCCAAACAGGTGGAGTTGTTGATCCAGCTGAAATTGGAACCACCTTCCTTAACAAAAAAGAGTTATAAAATTTTACTTCTACTGCTGCTGCCATAATTTTAATATAAACAAGGTCCTAATATTTCTGGAATTCCACTGCCATCTACTTTTAATATATACGATCCATCTTTAGTGTTTTCTGGGTTATCTCCAGCCACGCCAAAACTACCCGTTTTTCTAATTCTAGCATATCTCGGTGAACCAGCAGAAGGATAAGTCACTTTTGTAGTTAAATTAACATTTGTAAATAAATCAAATATTTGATCACTTGCCACTCCAGGTGTAGGTGCAAATAAATATCTAGCAAAAGGTGACGCTGAATAATACGTTGAACTAGCTATAAATGTACCGGAACAAGGAGTAGAGCTAGTGCCAAACGTTGTTATTTCGTATTGATATATGTTTCCTCCAGATGGTGTAACAAATGGAAGAAGTGTAGGATTTATAAAATCATCAACCATGTATATAACATTTGTTTTAAAATCATTAAAATCTGCACAGACAGGACCACCGCTATTTAAGAAAGCGTTATAATTATTTGATACATTTCCAATAGTAATTCTATATTCAGTTCCCTTTGGCAATGATTCTCCATTTAAAGCAAAAACTCTTCCTCCTTGGCTAGAAATAAATGGTGAAGGCGTGCCAGATGGAACAGAGCTTTCTACAAATAATCTTCTATTGTTTATATTTGAAGACGGTGTTCCGAAAGGTTCATTAATCATTCCTTCACTTACTATAGTGCCTCCTGAATTTTGCTCCCATTTATATTCATTACTAAAATAACAATCATTTCCAAATACATCAGTGGCTATATTCCAACTAGAATTACTAACTTCTCTACTCTCTATAGCTGCATATACTTGTGACTCTTGATTATTTTGCTGCTCACTTAGCTGCACCCAAACAAAAAATATGCTACCACTATTAACACCAGTATAAGGATAAGCACCAACATTAGAATTAGTGGCTGGTGTACCTTGTATTCTTTGCTTCCATTCAGCGGTATTATTACTTCCTCCAGAACATAACGGATTTGAAACTTCTCTATTTGTAGTAAAGTTTAAAAGCGACGTGACTGGCGGTTGGTAGCCTATTTGATCACCAGATGGTATTGCTGTTGAGAGAGGTAAATTAGCAATACCATTTCCAGGATCTGGAGCTGTAGGTCCATTTATAAAAAGCTCAGAAGAGCCGTCACCTTGCCCTAATGTTCTAGTTATTGCTTCAAAATAACTAGGTGTGTTTGGTTGCGCTATACTAAAACTTAAAGCTGTATCTGTAATAGCGCCTCCAGCATCCGTAGCTCTTAGCGTGAAATTAAAAGTGCCAAAAGTATTATAACTAGCTATATCCTGAATTATATCTACCTTACCATCTGTAGATGTAGATGGGTATGTTTGAAGACTAAATTGAGCGGGCGCTCCAACTAAACTGTAAGTTATATCTTTGTTATCTTTTGTTGAATCAGCACTACCATTTGTGTTGTCATTTGCCGCCCAAGAAACTATAGTTGTTTGTCTATAGTTAACATACGATAGTGATTTAGGATCAATGACTGGAGCCACATTTGTTAAGCTTGTATCTACACTAACTGGAGGACTTACAAAGGATTCAGAAGACCCTACTGTTACTTTGAAAGTAAAAAGAAATATATTTTTTGGATTAGTAACTCCTAGCAGTGGTCCTTCGTAATAAAAATAACTTCCAGAAGATTGCTGTAAACTAAAATACCTTGTATCTGTTGATTGAGTTAAAGTAAATTTATTAGTTATAATATCTCCGGCACCGTCTACCACGGTGAGCTCAACATTACCAGCGCCAGGATCTACTATATTACCTAAAACATCTATAAAGTAGAATTCATTTACGTGAGGAGTACCAGGAGTATTTTGTATTAGTTGGGCACCTGGTGAATAACTTTCTAAATGTGAATAGCTAAAATCAACTACCTCAGAAACTAAACCAGTTCCAGCAGAAATTTCTATATTTAAATCAGATATAAGTCCAGATGTAGATGTTTCCCAAAATATATCAAGCCTTGATACTGTTGGTGCTGTTTCTAACACAGCTAAGTTTTCTATTTTCAAGTACTGTGAAGTAGAAAAAGTTAACACTGTTCCAGAATTTAAACTAGTTTGAGCTTTATTAAAAGTAACTACACCTGTTGTACTGTCGTAATTAATTACATATGTATCAGCTACAATGCCACTCGAAGCTGTAACTAAATCTCCTGGAGATATTTCTAATCCAGGAGTTGTAATTACTAATAACGCGCTTGTAGAGTTAAAAGGAGTTCCACTAACAGTTGCATCACCTTTAGGACTTGTGTTTGATTGGTTTAATACTCCAAACTGAAAATTTGCATCTTGAGAAGTTACAAACTCAGCTATAAATGGACTTGAGTCTGCCTTGAAAAAAGAATAAAAAGGACTACTTGAGTTTGTTATAAAGATATTTTGATCAACAGGGTCTTTAAACTGAGAAACATCAAACAAATCAAAAAGATCCTCAATGTTGTTTGTTGTAAAAGAAACTTTATTGTTTGTTGGTAGGTATTGCTCGTTACCTATATTGCTAAATACATTGGTGTTATTATTAACTCTACCAAACAGCACAACTGAACTTCTAAAACTTTTGTCTTGTGGACCTACTTCTGATAAATCTCTTGGAACTTTATTAATATTATCATTTATTAAAGTTGTAAAAGAAGTGTTAGGTGATATTTCATTTCCAATTGAAGGAGGGGAGGCAGTGTTATAATCATAAGGAATATCTTTCATTGCTCCAGCTGTGTATACATTATAATAATCTTGCTCTATTTGCTTTACAACAATTTTATAACTATACCAACCAAGAGGATTGTAGTTTGGATCTGTTGGATCACTATTATACAATCCAGGGGTTCCGGTAGATGTATCTTGATCTATACTTGGACCTGATAGTAATTCATTAAATTGAATTTTTAAAGAATTTCCTAACCATTCCCATGCCTCTGTATCGGTGTTTTCTTTTCTGTATGGTAAATAAACAGTGTCTGCCCCAAATCCAGCTCCAGTAGCGTCTTGTGTATTATTAGACAAAACAACAGTAGATTGCCTTCCGAACTTATCAGAAAGAACAACACCTACTTGATAGTTTCTATTTTCTTTAACACTACTTGACGGATATTCTACAGATCCAAAAGAAGAACTATTTTCACTAACATCAAGTTTTTGACTAACACCAACTTGATAATTTATAGAAACAGGCGGAGTGTGCTTATCCTGAAAATTTCCATATATAACTCTATTACCAGCAACTTCTTGTGATAAAGCTTTAACTGGCACTTTATCATATACACGTATTAATTCTGAATCAGGTAAAGTTTTGTAAGGCTTAGTAGAAACATAAGAGTATACAAAATAATCATCTGCCCCTGCTTCAGTAGATACTTCGTCAACCGTTAAAGTTTCTACAACTTGAACAGCTAGAGCGTCAGATTCTTTATAAACAATATCTAACTCTTTTATCTTATAAGAATTTACTATATTATTACCTGCATCAGGAAGTGGTATAAATAAATCTATTTTATTTACTTTGTTTTCAGCAAAACCAACAAGAGTGCTAGCAAACGTTTGCTCTTCATCACCTTCTAAAAAACAACCATCTTGCTGAGGTATAAAACAACCTTGTGTAAATGGCGCTAATATAGAATATTCACCATCATCAAATTTAAATCTATAACTAAATCTTACAAATTTATCTTCTAAAAATCTAGGATCTCCTGGAAAATTAGCATCATAATATGGATTAGCTGTAGTTCCGTCTGGCAAAGTAGAATTAACAACATCGTACATAGTAGTTTCTAACCTAACAAAACTCAATGTTGTCCCACTTGTTAAAGTTTGACTTCTATTTACAGTTATATCGGTAGTACCTACTTCTGTAATAACTGTTTGCTCTTTAACACCAGTTCCTTGTACAGCTAACCCAGGTGTAAGAGCGCCTACACTTGCAACTGGTATAGTTATCGTACTTGTTATATCACTGGAAACTGTAGTAGTAAATGGAGTTCCGCTGCTAGAGAAAACAGCACCAGCTTGCTCGCTGGCTCTAAAAACTTCTATTGATTGATAAGGATTATATTTAGCTACAGATATTTGATCTTCTGTTGTATAATATGTAGAATCATTAGAAGCTTTATCTATATTAATTTTTCTAGGTTGATTTCTATTGTCAGTAAAAAATAAAAGACTTTCTACTAAATTAACACCTGTTATAGGTGATTGAGTAGAAAAATTAAGAAATTTACCATTAGCAGTTCCGCCTACTAGTAATGTAGCTGTTGAACTATTATTGCTGTATGAATATATAGCATTAGTAGCTGATGTATTATAACCAGAAAGTTCATTTGTTGTAAAAAATAAATAAACTATATTATTTAAATTATCTACAACATGCCCAACACAAAAAATACTAGACACGCCTAAAGCACTAGCAAAGTCAAATAACGCTTCGCCGTTTCCTTGAACATTTTCTAATGCACCAACGTCTTCACCTTCTGATTTATTTATTTGAACGTTTACAGCATCGCGATACTCTCCAGCTGGTACTAATCTAGAGTCTAAATCTTTATTCATTTTAGACTTTAAAAAAGCATTTTTAACTTCTGCCATTTAATTTTAGTGTTTTATCCATTTAGACTTACCACGCATAACTTGAACTATTTCGTTTAACTTTATATTTGATAAACGTATTTTAGCATTTCTAAGTTTAGCACTTGCTTCTCGCTTCAATCTTTGTACTATATATTCGGGTTGATTTATTCTGCTAGCGATAACAGCGTGACTAATATAAGCATACATAGCTTCTTCTGCTAGCTTAGGCACTCTTGTTTCTAGATTAGTCGAAAGACCATCTGATATATATTCAAATACAATAATTTTATCAACCAAGTTTGCTGAAAAAGACATTTTACCTTCTCTTTCGTTTATATTAAAATACCCGTTTATATTTCCATACTCAGGCTCTAAACCAAACAATTTGCCATAGCCAAACTCAGGCCAACCATAGTAGTACTCCCAACCACTTTCGGGATTGTTAGCTAAATTGTTATCAGGATAATTCCCTTCTAAGTAATTGTTTTTCCACCTGTCTTCTACGATAGATGTGCCCGTGATATCGTTGTCAAAGTTATCTTGTGCAGGCACGCCTTTATTATCTTGTAAAGGTATAGTATATGGATTGCTAGTAAGATTATTCGTAGGCATTATAATATGCTGAACACCTTGGCTGTCAACCCAATATAAGTTAACATAATTAACATAATCTTGCGGCAACACTACGCTTAAGTTGTTAGGTATCGTAAGCTCTTGAGAGTTAACACTTTTAAGTGTATCATAACTAAACTCTTGCATAGCACGTTTAGCATGGAATAATATATCAGTTCTTTTTACACTTGGTATAAGTTTACCAGCGCCTACATATGCAACTAAAAAGTTATTATAACGTCGTTTAGTGTTGTGTAAGCGTAAGAGCCATAGTTATCTTCAACTACATTACCAAATGCTTTTTGATTAATATCAACACCGTAGTTGCCACCGTCAAGTTTTTTTAATTGAACAACAATATAATTATTAGTTTCAACAATAGGTTGTTTAAAAGTAAACGTAGTAATGGATCCTCCGCCACCGTAAATAAGAGTGCCATATGTAGATAAATCCCAAGCTACATTGTACGTACCATCTAAATTATCTGTAACACTATTTAAAATAGCGTAATTTACATTACCAGCAGAACCACCTGTCCAGAGAACATTAGAGCCTGTAGCTTCAAATTTCATACCTACCTCTGGAACTATGCTGCCTTGTGATAAAGTAAATACAGCAAAAGACGATCCTGGTGGAGAGGTTGAAGTACCGGTAGTGCTTCCAGTTCCTAAAAAACTTATGGTATTACCAGATACTGAATAAGCACTAATGTATTCAGACCATGTTCCTGGTATACCGTTTGAGCTAGTATATATTTTAAAGTTATTTAAAGCGTAGTTTGTTTTAAGCGGATTGTAGCTACTGAATACTAAGTTAGTATCAAACGTAGTTGTAAACTGTGAAGTTGTACCATTTAATCTAAAGCCTTGAGCGCCTTCGTAATACTGCCGATTGTTTTCTGTAAGTAATGACATCTATTAACTTTTTTTGTTTGCTTCGTTTTGCGCTACCTCAGCGGATGCAGCTTGTATAATTTGTGGATCACGTATAACTATACCAGAATATTGTAGTATTCTAAGTATTACATTAACTTGCTCTGATTGTTCTAATTCAAAATTAGTAGAGTTTGTAAAATCCCATAAATATTGATTACTACCACCGGAAGTAAAAGCCCAAACTACATCTTTAGGTTTTCTAAGTATTGACGCTTCTATATCTCCAGCATTTATTATCGCGCTTGGTTTAACATACAGTCTATTACCTTCGTATAAATAACACGGAAAGTCTTCTGTTGGTCTCGTAAGCGGTGATTTGTCTATATTGTAAAAATCGTTGCGTTGAAGTCTTTGCAACTCTACTGGATAACCAGCTTTTGGCTGGTATGTTATAGTTCCAAGTCTGTAAAAATAAACTTGATTACTAGTTAAAGGAGCTCCTTGTGTAGAGTACAAAACTTGAAATCCTGACACACTACCATTCACAGTTGTAGGCAACTGCCAAAACTGATTTACAGCGTCATAAGTACAAACGCCATGAGCTTTAAAAAATGATATTTTTTCATCAATATTAAACTGCCTATCAGCGTAATCGACGTCTACTTGTGGCACACGTAGCTGTTGATTTAAATCATCGAAGTATTGTTCAAATATATCTAATTGAACTTGTGTAGCTGTTTTATTAAACTCATCAGGTGTTATATAACCCCTTTGTTCTTTATTGAGTATTAGCAAAACGGTTTTATATACTGCATCTACGTTTATTGCCATTTATATTTTTTTAAGTATAAAGGCTCGAGTGAACGAGCCCTATACTATTGTTACATATTATTTTAACTTTTTCTCGATAGACTTAAAGACTTCTACGCCTTCATCAGTCTTAAAGAAAGCTGCCATAGCAGAGTATGGGTTTTCTTCAAATGGAACACTCATAAGCTTCTTACCATTTGATGCCCATGTAAATGAACGTTGATCTTGAGCTAGCTTTATAATCTTAGCTTCAGTAGCTAATATTGCAAAGTTTCTAAGCTGAACGTTTTCATCTTTAGCTAACTCTAAAAACAAAACTGGGTTTTGTCTAGCAAAAATAAGCGAATCTCTTTTCAATTCTTTAGAAGACATTGTGCTAACTTTGCTACCAACTTCAACTCTCATTATAGCTTCTAGATGTTCTACTTCCATACCTCTAGCTGCATTGAGAGCGTCAATTTGCAACTCCATAATATCAAGCTCATTTTTAGCTTCGATTTTAGAGTCAAACTCTTTATACCTTTTGTCTCTCATAGGGTGATACAAAGATAAAAGCTTTTGTAAAGCTTGCTGGTTTTTAGGAACTACTAGTGCGCCATCTTTAAAAAGTATAGTGCCAATAGTTGCTTCGCCATCTTGTTCGTCTTTAAACGGACTGTTCATATTTGTAGCAAACCTAAGTTCTCTTTGAGTTTGTTTTAATTCGTCGTACCATAATAAAGGTTTTCTTACACTGTGTTTAGATGGTATTCTAAATGTTAGTGGTTTATATTGACCTGTTACAAAATACGTTCTATCTTTAATTTCCCAGTTTTTTTCTACACTTGGGATTTCTTTTTCTTTTGACATAATATAATATAATAAAATTGATAAAAGTAATAATTACCCCCGTCGATAAGACGAGGGTAAATACTACATAACTAATTACTACTTAGTAAACAATACAAAGTTGTTAGCACCTTGTACACAAAGACATCTTTCAGATAGGAAGTTTACTTCCATTGCATCAAGGTCGCTTGTGAAAGCACCACCAACAGATCCAGTCAACCAAGACTTCATACGACGATCGTCAGTCTGTGACGCTCTATATCGTACGTGTAAGAATGGACGACGGATGTTACTACCAAGAACTTGATCGTATACAGTTGATGTACCAGCTGGAATCAAAACTCCATCAATGGCACTTACACCGTATCCTCCAGCTCCATTATCAATAGCACCACGAGTAGAAGCATCATTTAGA
>Ga0181409_1000243_pt1 | contig 21696 bp, 36 predicted proteins | sample 32SPOviralmetaG_FD_130138 | JGI IMG/M metagenome (GOLD analysis project Ga0181409, IMG submission 130138) | Marine viral communities from the oligotrophic San Pedro Time Series (SPOT) site, San Pedro Channel, CA, USA - 32 SPOT_SRF_2012-05-30 | ecosystem: Environmental > Aquatic > Marine > Strait... | reverse complement strand
TGAAGATGAATACTGCGTATAAAATTATGACAGGAAAAGATGTTAGCAAGGACGAGCTAAAGTATCTTCTATTCTTAACTCTAGCAGAACTATCATGGTCAACCAGTAACGAGATCGTTGGATTGCATGACGAGGAAGAATGTTTCAATATGGATGATTTATTAGAAAGTTTAGAAAAAAAATTAAAGTAACCGCTTGACAATACCGATAACTATGTTATAATCGAGGCATACTAACCAACCAACCACATAAGGATTAGGACATGAAACTTTATACAGAAGATCAGGACGTAGCAGTACACGGCGATTTCGAGACATCTGACTTTGCCATTGGTGACATTGCGTTTATCGTAGATATGTTCGCTGACAAGGTGTACTCTCACAAAGAGCGAGCGATTATCCGTGAGCTATCTTGCAATGCACATGACAGTCACATCATGGCGGGTACTACAGATATTCCTTTTGATGTACATCTACCTACACAGCTAGAGTCATACTTCTCTATCCGTGACTATGGTACAGGTCTGTCAGACAACGAGATACGCACCATCTTTGCTGGTATTGGCATCAGCACCAAACGCGACAGCAACGAGGTTATCGGCTGCTTTGGTATTGGCAGTCTGTCGCCCTACTCTATGACAGATAGTTTTAACGTAAAAAGTTATATCGACGGAGTGTGCCGTACTTACTCATGCTACCGTGACGAGGATCGAAAGCCAGTGGTTGCTCTGCTCACAGAGTCATCGACCGACGAAGCTAACGGTCTGGAGGTCAGCCTGTCTGTACAAGGCAAAGTGTGTGAGTTCTCAGAAGAAGCGGCTAACGTGTTCCGGTTTTGGGAAGGTACTGCACCAAACATCAACGACAAAAGCGTTATGAGTGCTATCGAAGAAACCCGTGATGAGTATGTGTTCAAGGGTGACGACTTTGCTTTGGCCTCTAGCTGGGGTAAGATGCACGCTCGTATGGGAAACATCGCCTACAAGATTCCTGATGAGCTAGACGAGTTCAGAACCAAAGGTTATCTCAAGTTTGATCTGGGTGAGTTGAGCTTTGACACCGCCCGTGAGAACCTTGCTATGGACGACAAGACCAAGCAAGCTATCAAGGCTAAGTTTAAGTTGGTAAAAGATAAATTAGCAACAGTTGCGGGTCAGCAGATTGATGCACTTGACACTCCATTCAAACAGGCTGTTCTTGCAGAACGTTTGCGTCAGGGTAGCCTTGGCAAGCATGTTAAGGCAAACCTTGAGAAGTACGATTTGCCAGAACCGTCTAAGGAATTTACCTATTTCCAACGTAGCTATCGTCACACAGATAAGGCTACTTCCAGTCACATACCGGTGGGCGATAACATTAAGTATTACCGCCACAAAGATCGTATGCAGACTCGTATCAGAGATTACATCAAAGATCACAATAGGCTAACAATGGTTATCCTAACAGACGAGCAGATTGCAGAGTGCTTGATCGACGAGGATGTGTTGTTGGACTTGGAGGACTTGCCAAAAGTTGAGCGTCAGAGCTACACCAAGGCAGGTAGTACAGTCAAGACATTTGTTTTTAATAACAGACACATGGGTTGGACGGACAGCGACTTCTTCGATGAGGCCGAGCTAACTATTGATAACGACGAGATAGTTTACATCGAAATCAACCGCTGGCAACCACAGGGAACTAAGGGTGTATACCACTCCAACAACGATGTTAGGCGAGCATTGACCCGTCTGGAGAAGTGTGACATAGACGTACCAAGAGTTGTCGCTCTGAAGTCAGCGTTCCTCAAGACTGCTCAATTCAAGAATGGTAATTTCATCGACCTTGCAGATTACGTCAAGCGTGAACTATCCGAACGTTCGCCCAAGACGTACTACGAGTACAACGTGCGTCAGTTTGATGTATTCAAGAAGATGGACAAACTAATACAACACGACGACATCGTTGAGATGATCTGGACTGTAGAACAACATACCAACAGTGAGGTCGCTGACTGGTTATCTGCTCTTGGTAAAGATTCAGATATCAAGATGGAGAAGGACACTATGATTCAGGACATGATGAACGAGTTCTTCGTCAAGTACGAGATGCTTACATTCCTATCAGACTGGGAGATATGTTCGACCGACAAAAATACTAAAAACAAGATAGCAAACTATATTGGAGGTACTGTCCGTGAAAACTAGATTTAGAGAAAAGGGAGAAGCCGTGCCAAAGAAACCCTTTGAAGCAAAAAAAAACGTGCCAGAAATTCCAGACAAAATTCTTAAAGATTTCCTAGAGAAGCAGTGCGGCTTTAGTGAGTTAAAAAATATATCAATGGTTCTCGCGGGATTCTTATGGGAAAAAGGTAAAATTGAACGATATAGAATTAACATTTGGCAAACAACATATGAGATGGGAAAGTTTTGTCCTAACACAAGGATTATTCATTCATGGTTTGTATTCTACTATCCAGACGAACAGATGATAGTAGACAAGACTGTTGAACCAGTGAAAAAAGGAAAGGACTTACTGGGAATATGATTTTGAAAAAAATCTAAAGATACTGTTGACAAACAGCCGATAGACGTTATAATGAATGGACAGTGGAAACACTTTGGTAAACTAAACTTTAATGACAGGATGTGGACAGATGACCAACTACAAAGATAGAACATTAACTTTAAGCAAGCACGAGGTGGTGGTAGACAGACATCACGACATAACAGTGGTTATTGAAGATGGCGTGTGTGTGGATGTTGTGGGACTGCCAGAGGAATGGGGATACGTTGTTCAAGATCATGACAACGAATACACTAAATCACAAAACGGAGAATAATTATGAACAAGGGATGGACAGAGATAATCTACAACAGCAAAGCAAAGCAAAAGAAAAATCTAGATGCAATTAAAATTCTAGCATGGGACTCCATGTATAAAGCTCACCATGAAGATTCATTCAATAATGTAGAGGATTATCCAACAAGTGCATTGGATATGATAGAAACAATGGATGTCTATTTCAATCAATCAAAAAGGATGCAAGTAGAATGATAATAGCTTGTAGCCAGTGTTTTATTACTTTAGCGCAGGTATTAGCTGTTTGTTCAGCGTGTGTCGCACCGTTAATGTTAAACTTTACAAAAATATTTAGAAAAAATCTAAAGAAACCTCTTGACATTGACGATAAGTGTATTACACTGGAAAAACAAACTACAATTTAATCAGGATAACTTATGTATAATCTATGCTGCATCAGCAACGAACTCAAGGAGCAGGACTATCACTTCCAAACCATGACTTGGAAACGCTTCAATCAATTAGTCGATTCAGAGGGTCAGGAGTTTGCATTGATCGAGCTAGGCGAACGCTGGCTTAATAATATAAAAGTCACATTCATGTCGATCCAGCACTGTTACCAGAACGGCTGGGGTTATCGCGTGTCGTCATCTCTGTTCCCTTGCTTGACGCATCCAGAGTTTCCTTTCTCTGTTCAAGATATTCCTCAATATCGTGAGATCGAGGAAGAACTAAACGCTATTAAAAAGTATAACAAGGATTGGCAGGTGCGTCTATCTAGTCACCCAGATCAATTCAATGTTCTTGCAAGCGAGAACCAGTCAGCAGTAGACAAGAGTATCCGAGAACTTAATCATCACGGTTGGGTTATGGATATGATGGGCTGCGAGCGTAGCTACTACAATCCTATCAACATTCATGTCAACAATACCAAGGGTGAGCTTGATGATATTGCGTGTCGGTTTATGTATAATCTTGCTAGGTGTGACGAGTCAGTCACTAGTCGTCTTGTTGTAGAGAACGAAGACAAGGGCTGCTGGAATGTTGTTAACCTGTACTCGCATTTTGACATTCCAATTACTTATGACAATTTACATGATAAGTGTAACCCGTCGATTGCTAGTCCAAGTGCCTCAAACATGGCTGTATGTGCGACAACTTGGGGCGGCGTAAAGCCATTGTTTCATTACAGTGAGTCAATGCCAGACCAGAAGAATCCACGCAAACACGCAGACATGCCAAGAAGCTATCCTGCTACTGACCGATACGATTGGGACGTAGAACTCAAGTCCAAGGATGCAGCGATTCGTTCTTGTAGTGAGTTAAGTGTTTCTGTTAAGTTAGAACTTATAGCGGTGCGTGAGCAGGATTGTTCTTGGAAAACTTTAGAAATTTGATAAATAAATTGACAAAATAAAAAGGATAAAAAAAAATGAATATTAAATGTGGTATTGTTTCGGCTGTGGTGTTAGCTGTTGTTTGTTCTCAGTATAACTCCTACCATAATCATCTTGACGAGTCCTCTGCACTAAAATCTGAATTAGATATCAGAGATAAGCAAATCTCTGAAATGGAAGACGATATAGAAAGCGCTTATGCTGAATTTGAATTTAACTTTGGTCAGTCTGCTTACGGTACAGAACGTGATAACCAAAAGATAATTCACGAGGAACTAGGGGGCAAGATTGAATTACGATTAGACGATGGAACAAGAGTTGATCTTGTGTTGGACGAGTCAAACAAAAGAGCGATTGAAATTGATTGGGATAAAAAATGGGCTGAAGGTGTTGGTCAGGCCACTTACTACATGATGAAACTTAACGTTAAACAACTTGAAACAAACAGGAAGAATGGAGTAGTTGATATTGACCCTGATAGTTGTTATATACCAATGGTTATCTTGCTAGCAAAGGGGGCTGATAGCGGCTGGGAAAAATACAGAGACAGAGTAGAGTTTTGCAGGATGCGATGCTGGGTGTTCGATGCTAAAACTAAAACTTGGCTAGACAAAGAGGATTAGAAATTTAATTTTATAAAAACTTAAAGTTTAACTTGACAAACGACGACAACTATTGTATAACTAAAGTATCGAAGCAACCACTATTTAACTTTTGAAAAGGATTAGAACTATGGCATTAGCGCACATTAAATCAAACGACAATAACTGGACTGTTGTACTTGGAGGTCAGCCATTTCAATATGACCACACTCACCCAGAATACACTGGGCTTTGCGAGTGTGTTATGGCTGGAGATGAGAACGAATTTGTAACTTTGTTCAATACAGGTACGGTCATCGAAGACTGGTCAGAAGGCAACTTTGAGTTCCGTGATGGTTTTCTGTATTACGAGGATGAACAGGTGGCGAGTCAGCCAACTGAGCGTATCATCAACATGCTTAAGAACGGCTGGGATCATAAACCAATGCTCTCGTACCTAGATCGACTCTATCAAAACGTCAGCAATCGTGCTGTACAAGAGTCGTACAAGTGGTGCAGCCACAAGGGTTTACCAATTTCCGATGATGGAATGTTAATCGGATACAAGGGAGTCAGTATCTATAGGGGAGAAGATCGCACAGACAAGAACGGTCGTACTCTTGCTGCTGGCGATCACGTTGATAGATATACCGGTACTTCGTTTCGTAACAATATTGGTGATGAGTGTAGTATGAATCGTCGAGGAGTCAGTGACAACTGCAATGAAGGCTGTGCCTCTGGTTTACATGTGGGTACTTACGACTACGCAAATAACTGGGCTGGAAACGACGGTGTTGTCTTGCTTGTTAAGTTCGACCCTGCTGACATCGTTAGCGTGCCAACTGATTCTGAGTACTCTAAGATGCGAGTCAGCAAGTACACTGTGGTCAGCATTGCCCGCGAGCAACTGGAAGAAGAAGTCTATCTAGAGGATGAGCTAGAAGACGACTACTACGAAACTGAAACAGATGTCTGATCGTGGTTGGTTAGATCGTGGAGGGTGTGGTAATCTTTTGCTACATCCTCCATATTTTAAGGTACGGCGGGATTGGTTATCTCCGTGAATCTTATATATTCGCTTCCGCAAGTTCGATTCTTGCCCGTACTACTTATGGCCTTGTAGCTCAATTGGTTAGAGTACCGGACTGTCGATCCGGCGGTTGCGGGTTCGATTCCCGTCAAGGTCGCTACGGACTGGTAGCTCAGTTGGTTAGAGCAGGAAACTCATAATTTCTTGGTCGGGGGTTCGAGTCCCTCTCAGTCTACTTTGATCCGAGGTAGCTTAATTGGTAGAGCATCTGACTGTTAATCAGACGGCTGCTGGTTCGAGTCCAGCCCTCGGAGCTTTATAATTAAGGAGTTATTATGGAGGAAAAATACGTTCGATTTCAACGTAATGACGGGAAGATGACGGGTAAGGTTCATATACTTGAAGGTGAAGATACAAGATGTGAATTATTCAGTAACAACGCCAACAAAAAGAAGGGACTCATGATCGGCACGATGACGACACCCGAAGGTTTGTCATACCACGAGGTAGAAAAGCCCGAACAGAATAAGCCAAATCACTACTGCGGAGCCTGTTTCAACATTAAAAAAAAGAAAAAGAAAAAGAAGAAGCTGGGGAAACTTCCTAAAGTAATTCCAACCAAGACAGGAACCCCCAGAAATCACAAAAACAAATATAGATGGTACGAATAAATTAGTTAATGGCCTGATAGTTAAACGGATATAACAAGGGTCTTCTAAACCCTAATTCGAGGTTCGATTCCTCGTCGGGCTACTTTTAATTACTAACCTTAAGGAGTCAGCAGATATGAAAAAAATAAATTTACAGGTAAAAGATTTCCTTTTAGGCTTCCTTTTGGGTATTAGTTTGTTAATGGGTGTTTTTATTGCTAAATTCAACTAGGAGAGATATAATGTCTGTATCAGCTACCAATAAGTTACTAGGAGAACGTATCAACTGGGAAGTTGAACAAATGAAAGAGGCCGTAAACTATTACGTTGAACTTTGGCAAACTGTCAAGAGTCCAGAAACAAAATACGAACTGGAGGTCAAGATTAGAAAATTAAAAAATAAAATTAGAAAAATGAGTGATGAGAATGAATAAGAGGCAGGAGAAGTGGGATAAAAGGTTTCTAGGTCTTTGCGAGCATGTGTCACGGTGGTCAAAAGACCCATCTACAAAAGTTGGTGCGATAATAACTAAAGACATTAAAGTGGTGTCAATGGGATACAATGGCCTACCTCAACAAGTAAGAGACACACCTGAGATTTTATGCGACAGGACGGCTAAGTACAAACATATACTTCATGCAGAAACCAATGCTATCCTGACTGCAAAAACAGAACTTTCCGGTTCAACAATATATACTTTTCCTTTCTTGCCCTGCACTAAATGTGCCAGTATGATAGTCCAGTCCGGCATAACTAGAGTTGTTTCTATTGTTTGCAGGGATGAAAGATGGGAAGAACGTTTAAAAGAATCTAAACATTTTATGGAGTCGTGTGGACTAGAAGTTGTGACTTACGATAACTATGTTACATAAATAATGTGTACTAAATATTAGGATTCATTTACTCCTAAAGAAAAGTAGTACAATCATGAGGCAAGAAAAAATATCAACACTGTTAAATGCTCTATACAATGACGCTATAAAACCGGACTCAGCTTGGGAAACTTATATTAAATTTTACAAATTATGTCTGGATCAAGATGCAGGTACTATGGAGTACCTTCAGGGCGTTGTCAATATGGATCAAAAACAAAGACTTGTATTAAGAAATCGCATTGCAGAAAAAGGATTTGAGCTTACGCCAAACGAATTAAATCAATATATCTTTCTGCTACTACTCGCTATTTACGACTACACAACTGATTGTCACGACGAATATAAATAAAATAAATTTTATACATAGGATTTGACAAATGGATAATGGCAAAGGTGATCGCCAGCGACCTGTTGACAAAGAAGTATACGACAAGAATTACGAAGAAATTAAATGGGACACGGAGAAAAGAAAATGAGGATTGGAATTATTTCGGGATACTTTAATCCTATTCATACTGGACACTTGGACTACATCGAGGGCGCAAAACAGAAATGTGATCTGCTTTATGTGATTGTAAACAACGACCACCAAGTTAATATAAAGGGATCAAAACAGTTTATGGATGAAGATTCCAGATTGAGGATAGTGCGCGCGTTATACTGCGTACAGAAGGCTATGGTTTCCATTGACCAAGACTCAACTGTGGTTAAATCTATTGCAAAGATACATAAAGAATATCACAATAACCCGTTCATAGGTGGTGTTTATTTTATGAATGGTGGAGACAGAAAAGACGACAATACTCCAGAGTCAGAGTTCTGCGAAAAACATGGTATCCATCTGCTCTATAATGTTGGTGGTGGTAAAACTGAATCATCAAGCACCCTGCTACAAAAAGTTGCAAATGAAAAATAAAGTTGAACTGTTGGGCTATTACGGTAGCGATGAGATTATTGCGTGTTCTGCTTGGACTTCTACTTCAAGAAACCTAACAGATACAAAGCGAGATAGAATTGGAAAACTCATCAAAATGTTATGGGGAGAAGGACATGAAACGCCTTTCGAAAAAGGTGTTGTTCATTTTCTTGTTGACAATGTTATTGCATCCCATATTCATCTTCTTAAGTACCGTATGAGTAGTCTTAATGCTGAATTTGCGAGGTAGAAAGAACTTAAAGAAGATAAGTATTATATTCCAGAAGACTGGGGAGATACAACAGTAGGCAAAACGACCTACAATGCTGAAACAAGATTTAAGACATCAGAAAAACATAAGTGGGCAGACATACTAATAGAGTACACGAAGATTGGAAACAGTCTGTATCATCAGTGTATAGAAGACCTAACGCCAGTAGTGGGACGCAAGCGGGCAAAAGAGTCAGCACGATTCTTCAAAACTTACAACAGTCAGATTCAAGCGGACATCATGTTTAACATGCGCAGCTTCGCTAACTTCTTGAAGCTAAGAAATAGCGAACACGCACAAGTTGAGATTAAGGAGATTGCACAGAAAATGTTATCTCTTGTAGAGAGTATTGAAGGAAAACCATTTAATTTTACATTGGAGGCGTTTGAAAATGAGTAAATACAGAGAGTCAGCACTTGAAAGCCTGATGCAAAAAGCTCTAACAGATAGAGCAGAAGCTCTGACAAGCATGATATTACTGCTAGACCATCCTGCTGGAATTGGAGATCATAGCACATCTGATCTTCATAAAAACTTAAATGAAGCACTGTCAGACCTTAGTGATGCAGAAGATAGGATTGAGACATTAAACAAACACTTTCCAATAAACTTACAAGAAGGAGCTTCTCCATCCCCACCTTTTTAGTTTAATGTGTAGAATATCGGAGCCACATCCTTTACAACAAGGTTCCGAATGTTTACTCGCAAAATACAAATTAGTGGAAGTGGACAGCCATCATTTTTTAAGAGAGTTGGCTATCTACTTATGGTTTTTATTGTTGGTTTTGTTGGCGCTTACGATAACGTATTAAACATATGTTTTGCCGAACTGCTACCAGAATCCGAACAGAACCCTTTATGTAGACTAATAATAGATCACTACGGAGGGGTTAATCAATTAATTTTGATTAAATCTTACTTAACTATACTGGGTGTTATCATAATGATATCACTAGTATATACTAAGTTTAGAGTGTGTGTTAAAATTATTTTTATTTTGAGCTTAATTTTGTTTTTTTATTTGACATTTTACTGTCCACAAGGAGACTATAGTATACGTACCTTAATAAAGGAAAACACAACATCAAAGAGTCCATTGAAAGTTGTTTATGATTTTTACTTTGTAAATACTTTTCAGGAAAATGCACGTAAGTTGACCCCGCCATTAAGAACATGGCACAAATAATTATTTTTAGGAGATGAGATGAATAAGTTTTTTATGTTTTTTGCTTTGGTTTTTGCATCTGTGAATGTCTGCAATGCTCAAGAAGCCAATACCTTTCGGTGTATCAAGCCTGTTGATGTAGTAAAAGGTGTTGGATGCTACCTTTTGGACACTGGAGAAAGAGTTGCTGGAGGCGTTGCAGATGTTATTAAAGCACCCTTCAAGGCAAAAATGCTTATGCCCAAAGCTAGAAAATATCAATATCAACCAATGATGTTAAGGTTGCCTAGATTTGTTCCTATGCAGTCAGAGGAGAAACCAGAAAGCACTGATTCTAATAAGGACTTGCGTTATCCCCTTTATAGAAATCAAATTGTAAATAAAAACATTGCGTAGTAGGCAAATCTAATGGGTAGACCTTGCAAGTGTTGCGAAGAAGAAAGTTCGAGTTCGAGTTCGAGTAGTAGCTCGATCTCGTCTTCTTCTATTTCGTCTAGCTCGGTAGTTAGCTCGTCTTCCGTCGAGTCGTCTTCTGTCGAGTCGTCTTCTTTAGAGTCGTCTTCTGTTGTGTCGTCTTCTGTCGAGTCGTCTTCTTTAGAGTCGTCTTCTGTCGAGTCGTCTTCTGTTGTGTCGTCTTCCGTCGAGTCGTCTTCTGTTGTGTCGTCTTCCGTCGTCGAGTCGTCTTCTGTTGTGTCGTCTTCCGTCGTCGAGTCGTCTTCCGTCGTCGAGTCTTCTTCCGTGTCGTCTTCGGTTGAATCTTCTTCCGTGTCGTCTTCGGTTGAATCTTCGTCTGTGTCGTCTTCCGTTGTGTCGTCTTCCGTTGTGTCGTCTTCCGTCGTCGAGTCGTCTTCCGTGGTATCGTCATCCCTCACATCTCCCTCGGTAGAGGTTTCTTCTGTATGTCTATGTGCTCCTGCTTATGTTGGCTCCTTGAGCGTTACTTTCCTCAGTACAACCGTGAGTATGGTTTATGAAGGAATTGATACTCCATGCTCTAGATTCGATACGTGGCTTGCTGATCAAAACACGGCCTGTAATGCAAATTGTGAGGACTGTACATCATCACCCACGGGAGAATATCTCTGTTGTGATGGATTGGTTGATGAGTGCAAAGAGATAATATTGGTATCAGGAAACTGTACGGTAGACTGTGACTTTCATGGTTGTTGCTGGATAGTCGGCGCTGGCGGTCAATGGGAGATATATACAGACCTTGGCGAATGTCCTGACGGGTGTGAATGCAGCATAGTAGGAAGACCTCCACCAATACTGCCGGGATTTAGCTGGTGTACAACATGTGTTGCCTCTTAAGAGTTTAAAATGACAGTTATAAAAAAAGCCTTTGTCTTTGACTTTGACGACACTTTGGCTAAAACCGATGCTCGTGTAGTTGTAGTAATGCCAAATACAAAAACTTGCAGAGGATACACTAAAGAACTGTCGGCATCTCAGTTCAATGACTATCAATTAAAAACGGGCGAGAGATTTGATTTCTCAGAATTTAGATGTCCCGTCTTGGTTGAAAACGGCAACCCCACAGAACTAATAAGACTTGCACAAGATGTTTACCAAGAAGAACACTCTGTTTATATACTTACCGCCAGAGGAAATGATGTAGCAGACGCAATTTCTAAGTTTTTATTTGTGCATAAAATTAAAGCGAAACAGATAATATGCTTAGGAGATAACGATGAAGGTTCTTCAATAGCAGAGAGTAAGCGTGTCGTTCTCCACACCATAATGCAATCTTATGATAAGATATATTTTTACGACGATAATGAAAAGAATATAGAACTAGCAAAGGAAGTAGGTGTGAAATCCTACTTAGTTTAACTTGAAGATGTCTGATCAAAACCCATTCGAGAATATAGAATGTGAACACTTAGTTGATTCCAATGTTAAACATGGAAATCTTCCTGTGTACCCTAAGTCTTGTGCTATAGCTAGTGAAATAGCTGGCCAACACATACCTACAAACGCCCTAAGCTGCAACTACTGTATCAACAATACTGACAAACCAAGGTCTAACAACGAGGCTGTTGAGGGATTAATAAGACTAAGAGCCTCTGAGATGTCTAAGTACTCAAAGAAAAAAGGCGGTAACAGAAAAACAAAAACCCCAGAAGAAAGACTAGGCAATGGTGTTGGAACAGAGCTAACAAAACTAATACCTAAGTCCCTAGAACATAGAGGTTGTGGATGCAAAGATTACGCAAAGAAAATGAATAACTGGGGAGTAGAAGGTTGCAAGCAAAGATTTGACCAAATAGTAGATAGGTTAGTAAGAAAAGGAAAAGAAAACCCTCTCATGGGATGGATTCCCTCGGCTGCTTCAAGAATTGCCGCAAAGAGCCTTGTTTCCAGAGCAATAAAAGCGGCAGAAAAAAACATTCCTATCAGTAAATTTAAGTGGTCTACCGTAGTAACTACAGCACCACGAACAGATTGTACGCTACAGAAGTCAATAGACTCAATGATTATTGCTGGATTTGATCCTGTAATTTTCGCAGAACCAGAAAGCACAAAAGTTAAATCTTGCGTTACTATAAAAAACAAAGAAAAGATGGGCGTGTGGTATAACTGGATACAGTCATGTGAGTACGCATTAGAACAAACCGATGCAAATGTAATAATGACAGTTCAGGACGACTCCCTGTTTCACCCCGACTGTAAATCGTTCGCTGAAAAGATATTGTGGCCTAAAGAAGATGCTGGTTTTGTGTCGCTATACACTCCAAAACATTACAGCATTGTCCCACACTTCAAAACTAGGCAAAGAGATATTGGTGTGAACAGGGTTTACACTAGGAGTCTATGGGGAGCATGTGCGTTGATTTGGCCTAGAGAAATACTAGAGGCTGTAATGGAACACGACATTACAAAAAACTGGTTAGGCGCACCTACCAAGAGTGGGTCTAAGTCTGTAATGGACAAAAGGCGGGCTGACCGAACGCTTGTTCAAAATAGCGATACAGCGATAGGTAAGATAATGAACAGAATGAAAAGATCAATGTGGTTTGTAGACCCTTCTCCGGTAGAGCATATAGCCCAATATTCAGTAGTAGGTCATGGTGGAAATAAGGGCAGGAGAAACTGCATGAGGTGTGCTAAGTGGTCTGAGCCGCTAGAACAACAAGTTCCATTAAACTTTGAACCAGTAGAAATAAAGCCATATGACGAAAACGACTTGGACTCCTGAAAACATAGAACAAAACCCCTCGTTCTCTGGTGATATAAGGCTATACAGCCATAGTGGTTTGTGCAATAGGTTAAGACTTATCGTTGCATACAAACATCTTTCCGATATAAAAAATAAACAGATTGAGTTTTTTTGGGTAAAATCTCCACAATGTAATAGTTTGTTTAAAGATTTGTTCCAACCAATACCGAATATAAACTTTACAGACCTAAAATACGGAGCCAGAGTACGACCCAAGCAAACCGCGACAAAGCTAGACTTGTTCCCACATGATGAAAAAATTAAAAATAAAAACCACTTGATTTTTAAACCTGTGCATAGTATAATAAATGAAGTGAAGGAGACACAGAAAAGAATTGGTGATGATTATATTTCGTGTCACATAAGAAGGACAGATATAATAACTATACAGAAAAAATACAACATAGAGCCACCAAGCGATCAAGATTTTATAGATTTCATAGAGAGTCATCCAGACAAGAAGGTTTTTTTAGCTACCGACAATAGGACAACTCAAGAAAAGTTTATTAAAATGTTCCCAAAAAGATTAGCTTACGCATGTGTGGTTCAAGGAGATGGAAGCAAGAGACATCCAAAAAGAACCACATCAATACAGGATGCGGTCAAAGACCTTTTTGTATGCATTGGATCAACGGATTTTATTGGAACCCCATCCTCCTCATATTCGACATTTATAGAGAATTACAAGAAGGGACAACATGAGTAACTTAAACTGGTCTGTAGTAGTGACAACAGCCCCTAGAAAAAAACCTAAGCTAAAAACCACAGTACAGAGTTTAAAGGTGGCTGGCTGGGAAGACCCTATTGTGTTTGCGGAGCCGGGCAGTCCTACGTGTGATGCGACTACTCATACAAGCGATTTTAAACTAGGAGTATTTCACAACTGGATCAGGGCTGCGCAGCATGGTCTAGACTCCGGCGCAGATGTTGTTATGACTGTTCAGGATGACGTATGGTTTCACCCAGACTCAAAATGGTTTGCAGAAAAGTCATTATGGCCAGAGAATTGTGGATTTTTTTCACTATACACACCACTACACTATAGCATAGTTCAAAATAAAATGAAGCCTTGGGGAATATATCCTATTTACACAAAGTCTTTATGGGGAGCTATGGCTATGGTGTGGCATCCAAGCGTACTACAGAAGGTTTTAAATAGCGAGCGTTCAAAAAACTGGGTTGGTAGACGCTCAACAATGAAGGCTAGTGAGATAGAGCATAAAACAAATAACCCAGACACAATCTGCAATGTAGATACCTTTATAGGTTATTGCATTAGAGACATGAGTAGAGATATGTGCTATGTAAACCCTTCGTTTGTTCAGCATATAAGTGAATACTCGTCAATTGGAGGTAGGGGAGTGCAGGGCAAAAGGTCTGCAAGATTTATGGTTGGTTCTGAAGGCGTCCCGTCCGCCAAAGATATTCCGACACAGCAAAAAGATTTTTCATAATGTTAGAAATGTGTATATAATACAGGGTTTAAGATGGATTGCAAATGCTCTTGCGGTAAGGATGTTACCTACAAGGAGGCTTATCGTTGCAGAATATGTAAAGAGTATTTTTGCGAAGATTGCTCGTTAGATCATTACGGTTTGTATGAGAGTGGAGAAGAAGTAAAATACAAAAATATATTCAGGACTATGTTATGGCTGATAAGAAAAAGAATATTTGGAAAGTAGTGTTAGCGATTCTGTTCGCATTGCTTTGCATACTAGATAATATATTCACATACGAAATAACAAGATGGCCTATTTATCAAGAGGTTGGGCCAGTAGCACTTTTAATGCTCTCAATACCATATGGTCTTTGGATTCAAAAGGCTGTTGTTTGTCTGATGTTGCTTTACTTTAGGAGTAAAATCAGCAATACATTCTTGGGAGTGATTACTTTATTAATGTTTTTAATAGTCTGCAACAATGGCTATTATTATTGTAGGGTTTTATTTTAAAGTAAGGGGGTAGAAATGCCACTATTTAATGGGCGTGTAGCAAATTTTATCAGAAAGTTTAATCTAATTAGACGATCCGCAATTGTGTGCGGTGTTTTAGTTGGGATATATTTCTTAGGAGCCTCGCAAGGTTGGTGGGAAAGGTTTCTATTTTAAATAAAAAGGGGGCGAAAAGGCATCGACTGGCTACGGAAGTTTTAATTGCATTGACTGGTTGATCGGTTGGCCAGTATAAAAACCGATTACAATTTTTTAAGTGCTGAAGAGAATTTTGCACTCGCTGCGTAGCAGCAGGGGGTTTCATGAGCCTTCATATCCAATCATGAACGGGCTAGGTCGTTCCTAGATAGAGACTTCACTACTTGAATTAATGGTGAAATAATGGTATTCCATTTGACTCCGATAATCGGATAGCTTTGCACACTGTGTGATTACAATGTGCTAACAATGTAGATATTAATATGGAAGTAATACAGGACGCGGGTTCGACTCCCGCCGCCTCCACTTGGTTTACGACCGCGACACAGAAGTGTAGAGACTTACTTAATCAAGTCTGAGATAACTAGCAAAGATATGACCGTATGGAGCTTAATGTGAAAATTTATGTACTTGAAGTTATTATGGGTTCTCCAGATAGTTTATGTATTGAGACTATAGGTGTTTACTCTACAAAGAAAAATGCGTTAAGAGCGTTGAGCAAATTGCCAGCAGAGACAACAGAGGTTGTTTACAATGTAGAAGCCTTTGAGGTTGACGAAGAGCCTAGAGACATTTTCGAAGACTCTTACGATGAAGTAAAAAGTCTTATGGACAAGGGGGTAATAGACCAACTTGTTGGAGAAGATGGTAGATTTTATTATGTGCTTACAGACATGGGAAAAGAGATAGCAAAGGAAATGAAGAAAAAAAAGGAAGACGACAACTCTTAACCACGGACGCAAAAAAACGTTTATTCACATCAAAAAGTGTTTTTTTATTATAAGAGGTTTACAATGAGTGCATTTCATAAGGCGGACATATACAGCAAAGGTGAAAAGTTTATCTTGGTTGATATAGATGAAACAATTGCGTATTACGAAGACATAAGGCAATACGATAAAGCGCTTCCGCGCAAAGAAAATATTAAATTAATAAACGATATGTATGATGAAGGTCATTACATTTGTATGTGGACTGCTCGTGGTGGATCAGATGCCAGCAAGAAAGCCGGTAGGTGTTATTACGATTTCACAATGCAGCAGTTAAAAGATTGGGGTGTCAAATTCCATGAGCTTTCTACAGGATCAAAAGGTAATTACATTAAACCAGCAGCAGATTTAGTGCTGGACGACAAAGCAATGACCATAGATCAATTAAAAGTAATTAGAAAGCTGGATAAGTGATTTCTTAAAAAAAATAAATAAAAGGATTGACAAGCGAGAAACCCTGTGCTATAATGATAACAGTGAGCAACCGACCATAAGGATTTAGGAATGAACAAAAAAAGAAAAGCCCCAGTAAAGACCTGCCCCGAATGCCAAGAGCAATGTCACGCAAGACTTTCTTCCTGCAAAAAATGCGGGTTTGTATTCTACAAAAAGAAAAACCGCTTTATAGAAGACTGGAAAACATTAAATATTGGAGATTATATTCGTGTCGTCGGAAGGTCTGGAAGCTATTATATTAGAGAGAATGGCGAAAGGATTTACTTCACGGACGCTGGTGTCTACAGTGTAAAAGATATTACCAAAGATGGTTTGGTGGTTGTTGGTGTCGGAAGACATTCACATGGATATGCCTTTATATATATGGGGCATAAAAAGAAATCGCGTTTGTTGGACAGCGTTTACAATAGTCCACATAAGTTAGCTAGTGTTTCTTTAAAAAGAAAAGGAGAGTCTTAAATGACTACGAATTGGACCTCGCTTCTAAATACGAAGCGTAATGTTAGTACTGTTTCTAATTTTGCCCACGGTAAAATGTCTGGCCGTGACTTCTATTCAACTTTCTCTGGTACTTCCAGCGGCGGTATTGTTAGAGGTTTATTGAGAGATCATGGTGTCAAGCAAGCCCGCGTGTTGGCTCGCAAAGCTTTGTCTCGTCGTTCTTCAGTTAAATAATTTTAGGGAGTTTAAGTATGTTAAATAATCGAATTGTTCTTAAGGGAAATCTTACCAAAGACCCAGAGTACAAAACCATCTCAGAAAAAGAGTTGGTAACATTTCGTATCGCCGTGAACGAATCAATCGGAAACGGTAAAGAAGAAACTGTCTACTTGGATGTTGATGGGTGGGGTAGCCATGCTGCTTACTCCGAAAATGTCGGACTGTCAAAGGGAGACAGAGTGATTGTCGATGGTCGAATTCGACAACGAAACTGGGAAGACAAGAATGGAAACAGTAGGACTTCCTACAGCGTTCTTCCTAGTACGTTCTCAAAGGTTGTAAAGCCTGTTGGTATGCAGAAGGCTTCGGTCGCTTCCTCTTCCTCTAGCGAAGAGAAGAGTCCCTTCTAGAGGGAATTAGTAATTGTCTCCCCGCCCTTCGGGGTGGGGAACTTTACCTATTTATATATCATGAATAAAAATAATATACTATCTCAAATAGAAAGAATAGAAGATCAGATTTCTATTCTATCAGACAGAGAATACAATCCAGATATCAGTCCATCTGAACAGAGGGAGATATCAAAAAGAAAAAAGAAGCTCAACAAGACAAAACGCAAGCTAAGAAAGCGTCTAGAAACTATCCAGTGAAAATTATAGATTGTTTAATTTTTATGATGCCGTTTATCGTGGCAGTTCTTTATTCAGTAGTTGGTGCTTGTTATATGCTGAAAAAAGATTACGCTTGGGCTACCTTGTGGCTATCATACGCCTTAGCAAATATTGCACTTATTTTAATAGGATTAAAAAAATGAAAAAGCAAAACAAAGCCAAGCAAGAGAGAAGCCATAGACGAAACAAAAAAAGAAGCATAAAGTCAAAAAATAGAGCAAAAGAGTTTGCCAAGATCAAATTAAAAAAACAAGCAGAAAGAGTAAAAGAAAAAAGAGCAGAGAAAGAAACTTATCTCTTAAAGAGAGAGATTGAAAAGTTACAAAATAAAGCGAGCCAAATTAGAAATAAGGAATAACAGGATGCATAACACAGGAACTTGGAACTCAGATTTAGCGTGTATATTTTTTCTATGTCTTTTAGCACCAATAGCTTGGTATTTCTTTGTTGCGGCACTTGAGGCTCAGGCCGCTGTAAACGCACACAAGGCTACAAAACCAAAGGCTCCAAAAAAACCATCTGCTACCAAGCCAAGCAAGCCTATGCAGACTAGCGTGTCTTTTAATCTTACAAACCTAAAGGGTTCGGGACAGCAATCACAGTCAAAGGTGTCAAAACCACCCAAAAAGGTGTCAAAACTACCCAAAAAGGTGGTATCACAGCCAAAGGCAAAATCAAAACCTAAGCCTAAAGTCAAGCCTAAAGCAAAACCAAATCCTCAAAAGTCACTCACCTCAAGCGTATTTCAAAATGAGGCCGTGTCTGCGTTATCGGGATTGGGCTTCAGAAAATCAGATGCTTCCAAGATTGTCAAGGATGTGTCATCTAAAAAAGAGTATGACTCTACAGAATCTTTGGTTAAGGCGTGTTTTATGTGTATATAAAAACAGCCCCTCTGGAGAAACCTATGAGAAACCTAATATCAGAAACTGCGGAAAAAGTATCCGACAATATAGTTTCTATGAAATATTCAGACAATATCCCGCCTGAAAAAAAGGTATCGGATCTTGTGTCTATAGACTGGAGAAATGTTCTTCCGGAACCGCCTGAAAATAATAGCCAGATAACAAGAGAAGAAATTCAAGAGGTTTCTGAGCTATCCGACAAGCGAACAGATAGACAGGTGGAGCTAGTCATGGTTGTTGATAAGGACATAAGGGTGATGTTTGAACGCCTTTTAAAAGACAACAACTTATCTTATCCTGCTGAAAAAATAAAAAAGATATACGATACTATTGTATTTCCTGTAATCATGAATTTGAAATGGCAGTACAATAGACCTCGACCATATCAGCTCGCTCCCAAATTTGGCGTTAAAATAGACTACATACCAACAGATACAATCAATACACCATCTTACCCATCCGGACACACCGCATATGCTACGATAATAGCCTCGGTACTTTCTGAAATGTACCCAGAGTTTAGTAGTGAGTTTTACGAACTGGTAAACGTTGCTGGCAAAGCCAGAGAGATACAGGGCGTACACTACGAGTCAGACAATGATGCGTCTATGGTTATTGTTGGAGCATTGTGGCAAGATATTAAATACGATATATAAAACTGGAGAAAAAAATGCCGCTACCTAAAAGAAACAAAGACGAAAGCAGAGAAGGCTTCATGTCTAGATGCATGTCTGACAAAGATTCTAAAAAAGAATATCCCGATAACTCACAAAGAGTTGCGGTATGTCTTTCTAGCGCTATGGATGGCCTTTCTAGCATGGCTGCTGCGGACTTTAAATACAACGTGGAAGAGCTTGGGTATACCGAAGCTTTAAACGAAGACAATTTCTATGTTCCCTCTGAAGATGAGTACGTAGACTTTGAAGACGGAGCGGAAGAATGGGATATTTCTGTAGCCAAGCCCGGACTGTGGGAGAATATACGAAAGAAAAAAGAAAGAGAAGGTAAGGACTATAAGCCTGCAAAAACAGAAAAGGAAGGTAGACCCACTCAAGACCAACTAAAGCGAGCACAGCAAACACAAGCCGACCCAAGAAGAACCCCAGCGCCAAAGAAAGATCAGAAAAAAGGCTCTAAAAAGAACAAGCCAGATAGCGCTAAGAATCCTAGCGGCAAAATTACCTTCAGCAAGAAAACTACTGAAAGACTATCCAACAAAGTAAAGGAACATAACGCTAAAGGCAAGGGGTCAAAAGCGACTCTCGGTATGCTCAAAGCTGTATATCGTCGAGGAGCGGGAGCATTTTCAACAAGTCACGCTCCTAAGATGTCTAGAGATGGATGGGCTATGGCTAGGGTAAACGCTTTTCTTACGCTACTCAGAACCGGCAAGCCAAAAAACGCAGCTTACACACAAGACAATGATCTGCTGCCCAAATCACATCCTAAAAAATCCAAGGCTGCTTTTAAATACAAAGACCCAATGACGGGTGAGGTATATGAGTTTGCTAGAAAAGGAGTCTATACAAAGAATGGAAGAACTTTGATACCCGCATATTCAGCAGAATATCAGGGCAGGAAAGTAACTTTAAACAAGCCATTCAGAACTCCAGATGGGCCAAAGAAGTTTGCGGTCTATACTAAAAACGGATCGGGAAAAGTTGTTATCGTAAGATTTGGCGATCCAAATATGGAAATTAAAAGAGACAATCCAAAAAACAGAAAAAGTTTTAGAGCAAGGCATAAATGCGACACAGCTCCGGGGCCAAAATGGAAAGCTCGTTATTGGTCATGTAGAATGTGGTAAAAGTAAAACAAGAACAAAACAGGAGTGAGTTAAATGGGCGATTTATTATTATTGGGTGCTGGAAGAGGTGGGTACGACGGTGGTGGCGGTGGTGGTGGAGCCACAGAAACCGTTGATTTAACAGTTACCGTTAACGCGGATGATGGATATGGAAGTAAAGGTGAATTAAGCAGCAATACTAATCCGGGAACATACAATGCGTTAGCGACAACTGGCGGGTCAACTATATTCATGGGTGGATTTAAAGGCGATGAAGTAAGTTTTAATATAGGGTTTTTCAGGTTTCGAAATTTAACTGTGGCACAGGGGACGACCATTACTTCAGCAACATTTAAATTTACGAAAAGTGGAGGTACTGGTTCAACAGGTCAAGACCTTACACTCGCAGCCTTAGATTCAACAACTGGAATAGGAACCGGTGGAATTGGTGGCGCTGCACTGGCACACAGTAATCACACAACAGCCACAGTAGCTTTTCCCAATTTAATGGGATCAAGCAATGACCAGAAAACTTCCCCAGACATAAAAACAATTGTTCAAGAAATTGTAAATAGAGGTGACTGGTCTTCCGGCGATAGTATTACCATTGTTTGCTATGCTGCTAGTATCCCCAATACAACTGCTCGAATTCAGGCTAGAAGCAAAGAATTTAACAGTGGTTCAGCCGTAGCAGAACTATCCGTAACATATTCAAGCTAAGGACGCGCGATAAATGAAAAGAAGACAGTTTTTATCATCACTAGCTGGACTTGCCGCTTTAACGCAAACCCTCAAGGCTAACGAGAAGGAATTAAAGAAAAAGGGCAAATCGGCCATACTTCTCTGGATGGGAGGTGGCCCGTCAACGATGGACATATGGGACTTAAAACCAGACGCACCAACTGGTGGCCCATTCAAGCCTATAAGTACAACTGGAGATGTAGAAATCTGTGAGCATATGCCGTTGATGGCAAAGCAGATGCACAACATGGCTATTGTGCGAAGCATGAGTACCCGTGAAGCTGACCACATGCGAGGTCGTTACTACATGCACACAGGCTATGTGCCTAATCCAAATATGGTTCACCCAAGTTACGGAGCCATTCTTTCTAAAGAGCTAGAGAGAGAAGACCTTTTGATACCTCAGTTTGTGTCAGTTAATGGGCCAAGTGCTGGAGGTGGATTTTTAGGTGCTGAATATTCTCCGTTTGTGGTAAACAGCGATGGTAGAATTAGAAATCTAGACTTAAAAATAGATGATAGATTCCGTCAAAGGACACAAGCCCTACATTTAATGGAAAACAACTTCATAAAAAACAATAGAGGATCTCTCGCTAAAGAACATCAAAAGATATTGCGAAAAACATTTGATGTTTTGACCAGTAGTGAGATGGACGCAATGAAGGTGGACGTAGA
>Ga0181409_1000235_pt1 | contig 21905 bp, 34 predicted proteins | sample 32SPOviralmetaG_FD_130138 | JGI IMG/M metagenome (GOLD analysis project Ga0181409, IMG submission 130138) | Marine viral communities from the oligotrophic San Pedro Time Series (SPOT) site, San Pedro Channel, CA, USA - 32 SPOT_SRF_2012-05-30 | ecosystem: Environmental > Aquatic > Marine > Strait... | reverse complement strand
GCACATCATTTACATCAGGCATACATTTACCATTAGAATCGTTATACAAGGCTCCAGCAACAGGCACAAAATATTTTTACTATGATACAAAAGATAACAGTTTTGGGGAGAAATAATGAGAATACTTACAGTAGACAATCTAGCATATGACTTGAACAAGTTGCCTGAAACTGTGTCAGACGACATGGCTTTCAGTGTGCTTGACAACAGCAATCCTAAAGAACCAGACTTTTTCTTTATACCTTTAATCTACATTGAATCTTTCAGTGCTCCAGCGATTGTGTTGGAGATAGGTGGAAAAGAAATTACAATGCCTTTGGATTGGAGCGTTGCAATAGGAGATTTGGAAGACAGTAATACTGTTGACGTTGTTCCATTGACAAGCATCGCTGACAGAGGCTTTGAAGCATTTATATTCAATCCGTTAAGCAGTTTCAAGGCACAGTTTGCTCCTGTCAATGTAGTGAATTTTTATAATGAGGTCAAATGGTACTTTCCAAAGATGAAAAATAATCAACTTATAAGCACACCTATAACAAATGGTAAAAATCCTGATTGTGCATTTTTTGTAAAAGATATTTCAAGACAATGTGAAAGTATAGAATATACTGAACTATTGTAATGCCGAAAAAGAAAAAAGAACCTAAAATGATTTATGAAAGTCCAGATGGAGGTGCCACTGTGTATGCACGACCTATTAATGGCAAGGGTGAACGTGTATTGATTGAAAAACCAATTTTTCCAGACTGGTATTTGACCGAAGTTGAAATATCCGAAATAGTAGATTACGCAAACGAAGGAAACAAGACTTTACAAATACAGTTAAAGAAGTTAAAATTAATGTATGATTTAATTAAGGAAAACAGATGGTAAGCAAAATTAATAAACTTCCTTTAAAAGATGTGTTAGCGGCAATAGACATGAACGCTAAAAACGTATGGGGCGAGTTATCAGATGATGAACGTAAACAGGTGTCTTTTTATTTGCTTAATAGATATGCAAGTGCTGTAAAAGGCAGTAAGCAAGACAAAGAATTACAGATATTAAAAACAAATCAATATTACAATAAAAACTTTTTTGCACTTACAAAACATAAAAAACTTTTATGGTATCTACTTTGTATGACTGCAAATGACAAGAAAAGTATTAGATATCATGAGTGGATTGGATATAAATTTAAATCAAGTCCAGGTACAGCAAAAGCAATAAAGTTCTTAGAAAAACTATATCCGACTAAAAAAGCAGATGAAATAAATTTACTTGCAAAAATAAACAGTGCAAAAGATTTAAAACAATTAGCAGAAGATTTTGGAATGACAAAGGAGCAAATTAAAAAACAATTATGATAGAAAAGTTGTTTACTTGTCCGTATTGCGGTGCAAAATTTACTAAAGAAAAAACTTTAGCAGTGCATATGTGCGAACAAAAAAGAAGATTCTTACAAAAAGATGAAAGAAGGGTACAACTAGGATATCAAACATTTGTAAGATTCTATGAATTATGTCAGAAGGCAACAAAACCAAAGACATATGAAGAGTTTTGCAAGAGTCCTTATTACACAGCATTTGTCAAGTTTGGAAGTTTCTTAAGCAACGTAAAGCCATTGTATCCAGCAAAATATATAGATTATGTTGTAACGAGCGGAGTAAAATTGGATCACTGGTGCAGGGAAGAAATGTATCAGAAGTATGCAATAGATTTGATACTGCGTGAAAAAGTTGAGATGGCAATGGAACGTTCAATTAAAACAATGATGGATTGGGGCGACGAGAAGGAAGCGCCGTGGAGCGATTATTTCAAGTATGCAAGCCTAAATAGAGCAGTAATGGATATTAAAGATGGGAAAATAAGTCCATGGTTAATACTAAATTGCAAGACAGGAAAAGAAATGATTGGTAGACTTAACGATGAACAACTACAAATAGTTTACAACATAATGGATCCAAGTCACTGGTCTTTAAGATTTAAAAGACTACCAGCAGATGTAGAAATGGTCAAAGAGGTTACAAAGGAGGCGAGATTATGATAAATGAAAATAATGTAGTACCACTATTCGGCATACCTTTATGTCAAACACAATTAAAAGAATATAAAGAAAGCGAAGACTTTATAAAAAACAAAATTAATTACGTAGAAAGATCTCACAAAGTTTGCTACATTTCAGAAGACGACTATCTGTTAGACAAAGAAAATTTATTACCGTTAAAGACGGAAGTCATGGAAAAAGTAAGTGAATTTTTACATGGTTACCTTGACATTCATCCTAAACACAATTTTGTTATGACTACAAGTTGGAGTAACAGATATGAACAAAATCATTTTATAGATCAGCACTATCACAGTAATAGTTTATTCTCGGGTGTATTATTTTTAACTGATTGTAAAGACACAGCAAATATTGTATTTCATAAAGATAAAAATCACAACAACATTTTTACGGATACAGTTAGATTAGATCACAAAGACAACTTCGATTACACAAATAAAAGAAGTTATCTGTTTCATCAACCACAAATGGCTGTATGTCCTAAGAAATGGGACTTGATAATGTTTCCTAGTTTTTTAAACCATAGTGTAAATGTTAACACAAATCCAAACGACAAAAGATACACCCTTTCTTTTAATGTATGGGTAAAAGGTACAATAGGTGGAGGGCATAGTAAGTTAACATTATGATAGACTTAACTATAGGCGCCGATCATAGAGGTATGGAACTTAAGGACCAAGTGTCCAAATGGATATGTCCAATTGATGAATGCATTGGCGATATTGTAACGTTTCATGACATAGGCATTTATGAAAACAAAAGAACAGATTATAACGACATAGCCAAAAAAGCCTGTAGATTTTTAGACAAGGATGATAAGGTTATTTTATTTTGTGGCAGTGGTTTTGGTATGGCAATACAGGCAAATAGATTCAAAGGAGCAAGAGCGGTAGTATGCTTTGACGTCTTTGATGTGGAACAGGCTAGACAACACAACGATATGAATGTATTATGTATTGGTGCAGACTACACAGATTTTGATACTGCAAAATATATGATAGAAGCATTTTTTGAAACAAAATTTTTAAAAGGTAGGCATACAAGGCGAGTGAAGAAATTAGATGAAGACACAAACACAAATTGAACAAATTTACAAAAAACTAGGCAACTACTGGCCCAAGTATTCTAACAGAAAGCCAGCGGCAAAAATACACAAGGAAGCCTACACTAGTTTGATAGGCGTCATGCTTTCAGCACAAAGCCAAGATAAAAGAACTGCGATTGCCTGCAAACAATTATTCGCTTTAGCAGATACTCCTGAAAAAATGATTAAACTTTCAAGAGAGAAAATAATAGAAGCAATACGTCCTGCAGGATTGCACAATGCAAAATCAAAAAATATACTTGCAACAAGTTACAAACTATTAATGGAGTATGATGGAAAAGTTCCACAAACACAAAAAGAACTTATGGATTTACCTGGCATCGGTAGAAAAAGTTCTGACATAATGATGAGATTCGTTTGGGGTGCACCTAACATAGCAGTTGATACACACGTGTTTAGATTACTATGGAGATTGGGTTGGACAGATAGTTTAGACGAAAGCAAGAGTGCTGTAACTGTGAATGACACAACTCCTGATCAATACAAATATGCGGCTCATATGCAATTAATTACTCATGCAAAAAGAGTGTGTACAAGTAAAAAACCTAAATGTCATATATGTGTTATAGACGAAGAGTGTGATAAAAGACACGTTGACGTTCCTAAATCCAAATTGAGAGAGGTTGTAAATGCCTGATATAGACATAGACTTTGCAGATAGAAATGATCTACTAGACAAGTTGAAACACAGAGTAGCAAAATTAGACAATGGCAAGAAACACAACACTGGTGTTTACTTCACAGAAGTACCTCATGATCCGGCTACAAATCTTAGTACTTTGGATTATGACACAGCAGAACAAAGAAAATATTTTAAAATAGATTGTCTAAACGTAAGCATTTACAAAGACATAAATGATGAAAAGCATTTAGAAGTTTTAATGAACAAAGAGCCTGTTTGGGAATTGTTAGAAGCACAAGACTTTGTAGACAAAGTGTTTCATATTAATGGACACTCGGAAATATTAAAAAAACTTAAACCAAGAAACATAAAACAACTAGCGGCAGTATTGGCAATCATAAGACCAAGCAAAAGATATTTGTTGAATGAGTCATGGGATAAAATTATGAAAGAAGTTTGGATAAAACCAACCGACGACAAGTACTTTTTTAAGAAGTCCCACGCAACATCCTACGCAGTAGCAGTGGTTGTTCATATGAATTTAATTTGTGAGCAATTAGAAAAAAATGAAAAGCAAAGCACGTAGAAGTTTAGCAAAAACATTATCATGGCGTATACTTGCAACAAGTGATACGTTTGTTATTTCATGGCTAATCACAGGAACATTGAGCATGGCTGGAGCGATAGCAGGCATAGAAGTGGTGACTAAAATGTTTTTGTACTATGGACATGAAAGAATTTGGAATAAAATTAAATGGGGGAAAGACAAGACTGATCATCCAACATACGTATTTCCTTATGAGGATTGGAAAGTTAAAAGGGTAAAAAGTTATCTTGATAAAAAAGGCAACAAGCGTCTAGCAAAACTTTTATTTGATTAATTACTTAGGTTTACGAACTAGTTGAACAGACTTTCTTTTACTTCTTTTCATTGCAAGATTTGTTAAACTTGTCACAGGTCCTATCTTTACCTGAACGTCTTTGGTGTTCATTATCATCATAATAGGTTTGAATGTTTCCATTTCTTGACGTAAAAATATTCCTATTGGTATCATTCTGTTGGATTCAAACCACCACGTTTTACACAAATCTATAAATTTTTCCTTATTCTCGGAATTAGGTATGTCGGTGAATATGAACATACTGGTAATAGCATTGTCCTGATTATTGATGACACCCACATATTCCTGCCCACCGTATTCTACTACGGATATGTAAGGATAGTTCTTCTCTATGTCGTCTAACAGCATTATAAAACCAATAAATACATTAAAATTATTAAAGATTATGCAACTTGTGCCAAAATATTTATTAAATAACAGTGTTAGCCTGATAGCAAATCTGGCTGGAGAAGTAACGGAGTATAGACCAGTGTACACAAGAGATATTAATGTTGTAAGAGGAATTGATAACGCAATTCAGTTTAACGTACTGAATGCGGATCAAAAAGCAGTATCAATCCTAAACACATACACACCTAAATTTAAATTATACGATGAAAACAACAGATTATTAGTTGAAAGAGACGGCACAATAATCGAGACAGCAACAACGAAGAAAGGTCATTTTACAATAACAATCACGGAAAATGATCTTTTGAATGTGCCAGCACAATATCTTTCATACTCTATATTCTTAGAAAACGACAGCACAAATGAGAAAACTTTGTTAAGTTCAGGAACAAATTTCAACAACAGAGGCACAATGAAAGTGCAATCAGAAGAGTTTCCAGGACCATTAGCATCTGTATCTGTAACAACATTTACAGAAGATAATCCTTCAAGTGGTATTTTTATTTCATCAAGTGTAGATGCTCAACCAGCCATTAATGGCAATTCTGCATTACATACAGCCGCATATTATCTAGACAGTGCAGTAGGAACTATCATAGTTCAAGGCACACTAGATACAAATTCGGGCACAACAAATTGGAGTGATTTGGATACATTCACAGCATCCTCTTCGGACAGTTTGGTATACAGAAACTTCAATGGTGTGTTCAGTCATATCAGATTCAAACATACACTTACATCTGGTAGTTTATCCAAAATCCTAGTTCGAAATTAATTGACTTTTTAACCAAAAGGTTATATTATTAGTGCATGAATATTGTGTTCGATGCATTACAAATTTACTTGCCAGCAAAACGTAAACAAACTCCTAGTGGTTGGTTGGCTTTCAATGCCCCTTGTTGTGAGCACAATGGAACAACTCCAGACACAAGACAAAGAGGAGGATTGATTGCAAATGCAGATGAGGGAGTAAGTTTTCATTGTTTCAACTGTGGATTTAAAACAAGTTGGAGAAATGGTCGCAATCTATCTTTTAAAATGAAAAAATTTATGAGATGGTTAAATGTTCCAGATGACACAATCACAAAATTAGCATTACAAGTATTACAAACCAAAACTGATGATACTGGACACAAAACATTTATAACACTTCCTAAATTTGTATCTAAAGAACTTCCAGCAAAGTCTAAGCCAATACATGAATGGGCAGACTACAAAGCATTAGAGCCGGGTGGTATAGATAAGAACTTGTTTAAAGTTTTAGAATATATTGCTTCCAGAAAATTAAATTTGAATGACTATGATTTTTATTGGACTCCTGAATCCGGATACAGAGATAGACTTATTATTCCCTTCTATTATAGAGAGAAAGTTGTAGGATACACAGCAAGAAAAGTTGTAGAAAGCAAAGTAAAATACTTGTCTGAACAACAACCAGGATATGTTTTCAACATCGATGAACAAACAGATGATAGAAAATATGTGGTTGCTGTAGAAGGTCCAATTGATGCTATTGCCATAGATGGCGTTGCATTACTAGGAAGTGAAATAAAAGAACAACAAACAGCACTTCTTAATAGTTTAGGGAAACACGTGATAGTTGTTCCCGACAGAGATGAGGCAGGTCAAAAACTTGTCTATGATGCTATGGAATCTGGATGGAGTGTTAGTATGCCCGATTGGAGTCAAGATATTGGAGATGTGAATGATGCCGTGCGTAAATATGGTAGACTGCATACTTTATACTCGATTGTAAAGAACGCTGAAGAATCGCAACTTAAAATAAAACTGAGGATGAAAAAATGGTTTATATAAAGAAAGTATTTTCTTTTATATTCTGGCCTATAATCAAACTTATAGATCATATAAAATACAAGAAAAAAATTAAAGAATTACAAAAAAGAGATCCGTTTATATACAAATGATAGTTTGGGGAGTGACAGGAAATAATCATGATGCCAGTTTGGCTGTCATGGAATGGCGAGTGCAAGGTCTAACTGACCATTATCATCTTAACTTAAAATGGGCAGGAATGTCAAAGGACTTCAGTGGTATTCCAGGAGATCCTACTCTGTGTCCTAAAATGATGGCTTTCGTAAGATCAAATGCTAAATGGGCCTTCCCTGCAAAAATTTATTTTTATGAAAAACCCTGGAAAAAAACTTTAAGGCAATTGAAATCAGGACAAGGTTGGAAGTGGAAAGAAAATAATATAAAAAATTTTTTATCCAAATCAGGAGTACACAACATACCTATTGAGTATGTTGATCATCATGAAAGTCACGCCGCTTACGGTTACTATACATCACCATTTAGAAATGCCGCTGTTGTGGTGCTTGATAGTATAGGGGAGTTTGAAACATTTACTATATGGCATGGTCAAGGTGATCATATTAAAAAAGTTTATAGTCAATCATATCCACACAGCATTGGTTTATTTTATTCTGCTATGACACAAAGAGTGGGACTTAAAGCAAATGCTGAAGAACATAAATTTGAACAACTAGCCAAAAAAGGTAATTGGAGAAAGAATTACAGACTGTTTATGGAAGAATTAGTTGAATCTAGATTTCCATTTAAAACACATTTCAATTTCCATAGAGGTTGTAATTGGTGGAGACCAGAATTAAATTCAGAACAAGACATGGCGGACATTGCCGCTACTACACAACACATTTTTGAACAGGTATTAATGTGTGCAAGTTCTTGGATACAAATGCACATCAAAACATCTAACATAGTTTTGGTTGGTGGTTGTGCTTTGAATAAAACAGCACGTACAAAATTGGAATCAGTTTGGGACGATATATGGGTTCCAAAAAATCCAGGAGATCCTGGCAGTTGTGTTGGAGCAGTCCTTGCCAAATACAACAGACACATTGACTTTCAAGATAAAATGTGGTATAATAAGGAACATGGCGAAACAGAATAAAGATTATGGATATGACATACAAAAGTTATATCTAGAAATGATGTTGGCGAACGCAGAAACTTTTGTGCGTTGTCAGTCTATATTTGACTTTTCTTTATTTGATCGTAAACTTCAAGAGACAGCACAATTCGTAAACAAATACGTAACTGAATACAACGCACTTCCAACATATGAAATGGTTAATAAATCTTGCAACGTAGATTTAAAACAAACTGAACAACTTCACGAAGAACATTTTGATTGGTTGCTTACAGACTTCGAAACTTTTATAAGACACAAAAGTTTAGAAAGAGCGATATTGAAATCTGCTGATATGCTTGAAAAAGGTGAGTATGGTCCAGTTGAAGACTTGGTAAAAAAGGCAGTACAGATTGGATTACACAAAGACTTAGGTACAGATTATTTTGATGATCCTAAATCAAGATTAATGGGATTAAAGAATCAAAATGGACAAGTCAGCACAGGTTAGACAACACTAGATAAAAGATTGTTTGGTGGATTTAACAAAGGTGAACTTAATATATTTGCAGGTGGTAGTGGTGCAGGTAAAAGTTTATTCCTAGCAAACTTAGGCTGTAACTGGGTACTCAACAGCATGAATGTTGCGTATGTGTCCTTTGAATTAAGTGAGCCACTTGTTAGTATGAGGATCGATTCGATGCTGACTGACATTCCAACAAAAGAGATATTTAAAGACTTAGATGGTGTAGAAATGAAAGTAAAACTACTTGGCAAAAAATCAGGAAAGTTACAAATCAAATATATGCCTAGTGGTAAAACTGCAAATGATTTAAGAAGTTGGATTAAAGAATATGAAATTAAAACTGGAACAAAACTAGATGTGATACTTGTAGACTACTTAGATTTAATGATGCCAATTAATAAAAAAGTAAGTCCAAGTGATTTATTTGTAAAAGATAAATTTGTATCAGAAGAACTTAGAAACTTGGCGATGGAGTTAAATGTTATATTTGTAACAGCATCACAGTTGAACAGAGGTGCAGTTGAAGAAATAGAATTTGATCATTCGCACATAGCAGGTGGTTTAAGTAAAATACAAACTGCTGACAATGTGTTTGGTATATTCACAAGTAGAGCAATGAGAGAACGTGGTAGATATCAGATACAACTTATGAAAACTAGAAGTTCTAGTGGTGTTGGTATGAAGATCGATTTAGAGTTTGACGTAGACAGTTTAAGAATAAGAGACCTCGCTGATGATTCAGAATATCAAGAATTTGATAAACGTAAAAGCACAATTTACAATTCATTAAAGAAAACTTCGACAGTCACAGATGACGCAGACACTAAGGCACTTACTCCCCCGGATCCAACAAAAGGTGACACAGTAGGCAGAATAAAAACTGATACAGATGGAACTAAATTAAGAGAATTCTTAAAGGATCTTGGAGAAGATGGATAAAGAATACAATAGAATTATACTTCCAAAAAGTTTAGACGAGGGAACCTCATACAGAACTGCCACTTGGGTAGCAAACTCAATTCATAGAAGAGCAGGTATGCCAGTAGTGTATGGTCATCTTGAAAAAGAATCAGATATCAAAAAAGGTGACTTGGTAATACTAGGTGGAGTTGGTGGACACGATACCGGACTTAGATTACATCAAGAACTAGCAGAAAAAAATATTGATTACTTTAATGTTGAAAAGGGTTATTGTAATTGGTGGAAACCAAGATACTGGAGATTAACTTTTAATGAAAATCAAATCAAAGAAGTAAAAGGCGAATGGGATAACAAACGTTTCTGTAAATTCAATATGCCTTTACGTACAATGAAGAAAAATGGTGAGCAAGTTTACATAGTTGCTCCTAGTCAAAACGGATTAGACATCTATGATATTAAGAAAAGTGTTGATCAATGGATCGACGAAACAGTTGCTGAAGTTAAAAAATACACTGATAGACCAATTAAAATAAGGAAAAAGGTCAACAAGAAAGCAAGAGGTTCTAGAGGATTTTGTGATACATTGGAAAACATTTATTGCGTGATAAGTTTACACACCATGGCTGTTACTGAAGTATTGCGTGAAGGAATACCTGTGATATCGTTAGTGCCTGGTGTATTAAAAAATTATAGTTCAAGTAAAATTTCACAGATAAATGACTTGTATTACCCTAGTGATAATGATCGTGGTAGATTGTTTAATTGCTTAACAAATATACAGTTTGAAAATGCAGAATTAGTAGATGGCACAGCATATGAAACTATGGCTAAATTCTACGACATAAACATTTTACCAAAATAGTCAATCCCATCTTTTCAAAATCATAAATATTGTTTTAGGCAGAGAGGCAAACAATGAATGATTTAGAAAATATACAAAGGCTCACTGAACGTTTTAAAAGGCAAATGCCCGACGGTGAAGTGTACCAAAAAAGACTCGCAGAAGAATTTGAATTAATATTAAAACAAAGATTCACAGAATACTTCTTAAAAATTTGCGACATCATAGACATAACACAAGATATCAAACACATGACACGAGGATCGGCTGGATCATCTCTCGTATGTTATTTGCTAGGAATCACTGACGTAAATCCAGTTAAGTGGAACATACCCGTTGCACGTTTCCTAAACCCTTTACGTGATGATTTACCTGATGTAGATATAGACTTCGAACACTGGCGACAAAAAGATGTTATGGAACGTATTTTTAAAAAGTGGCCTGGTAAGACTGCACGTATTTCAAATTATGTAACATATCAACCTAAATCAGCAAAGCGAGAAGCGGCTAAACGTTTAGGTGTAAAAGGAAACTTACCACGTAATTTTAAATATGAAGATTACGATATAGATCCTATAGAAGCCAAACGTATTGAACAAAAATTATTAGGAAAGAAAAGATGTATATCTAAACACTGTGGTGGAGTAATAATGTTCGATAGGCAACTTCCTAAAAGTTTAATTAGTGAAGACAATCAGATACTTTTAGACAAATATGAGGTAGAAGATTTAGAACATTTAAAAGTAGACATACTTGCAAACAGAGGATTAAGTCAATTATTAGAAATTGAACCTAATAAGAATTTAACAGACTATCCGGAAGAAGATGAAGCAACAGCAAAACTTTTAAGTAGAGGTGATGTGTTAGGAGTAACACAAGGAGAGTCACCGGCAATGCGTAGATTGTTTAGAGCAATACAACCTAAAAGTGTATTAGACTGTGTGTTTGCAACTGCTATGATTAGACCTGTTGCACTTACAGGAAGGCAAAAAGCATCAATGTTTAATGACTGGACTAAAGACGGAGTACAAGATAGTATTGTATTTGAAGATGATGCTATTGAAATCATTTCAGATATAATTGGTATTGATATGTATGAAGCAGATATGTATCGTAGAGCATTCGAAAAAAAGAAAGATGAAAAAATTTTAGAGTTTGTTGAAAAATTAGGAAACCATCCTAAGAAACAAGAAGCAATAGATACTCTAATGACACTTTCAGGTTTTGGATTATGTAGAGCACACGCAGTAAATCTTGGAAGATTGATTTGGGCATTGGCATATCAGAAAGCACATAACCCCAAAAGATTTTGGGAGGCTTGTTTGAAACACTGTGAAGGTTCATATAGACGTTGGGTATACAACACAGAAGCACAAAGACTAGGAGTAGACAATGAACCTGGTTGGTGGAAAAGAGGTTTTATTCCTAAATGTAAAGTTGCAACACAATATTTAGATTATGTAGAATTTGCAGGAGTAGTTGCAAACGGTAGAGTGTTTAGAGGCAACAATGGAAAATATATTACATTTGTAACACTAGGTATCGGTCCGGGAGAATACATAGACATCACAGTTAAAAAACCTTTTGGTTATAGAGATGGTGATGTAATTTCAGGCAGAGGCAAAGTAAGACATCACAACAATTCTGATTATGTGGAATGCACAGATGTCAAACTTCATTCCTTCGAGCAGTGGTTGACGCAGTAATACCCGTAGGTGGAAAGCCAAATTTCCGCGAAGCGGTACGCAATTTTTAAACCGCGAAGCGGACAGCAAAGCGATTCGGTAAGCAGGTTTTTTATATGATTTTTCTTTTGGCGCCTTTACGTTTGACGTCTAGTGTGCTACAATGTATTCCACCTTCCCAAAACAGATAATGGCGCTGTTGCACTACGTGGCAGTCTATATGCAAGGACTTCAGTTTTTCAAACAGTTTGGGTATGTGTCTAGCAAACACAATGTTGTTCCTGTCTATGATCAAAACATTGAGATCAAAACAAACTTCCTGGCAGTAACCTCTCCAGTTCTCTAGATACTTGTCCAACCAAGCAACATCCATCTTGTTGTTGGCTTCCGTGTAATCCTGCACATATCTATCCATCTTTAGTTCCGGCAGACAGTCGCTGACATCTATCAACTTCTTGTTGTGCAAACACTGAGGAACCCAGTCCATGCCTGCGTGTATCACAGTGTCGTCATCTATCATGATGAAGCCGTGGTCGATGTGTCCAAATCCATTGAAGCGTGTGCCTGTGTTGGGATAGAAAGCAAACTCCGGCAGTTCACGTTTGCACCATTCCAATCCTGTCTTGCTACCTGGACCTTCGTGATTCACAATGAATGCATCTCCCGCCTTCAACATGGTGGCTGTGTGCCACAACACTCTGTCGTGCAGTGTGTCCTTGTATGTCCTGTCGTTGACGAACCAATCGTCCTTGGTGTTTAGATTTGTCAACATGGGTGCCGGTTGGCTTACCCATCTATATCCCTGCTGGAATAATTTTTCAAATATGGGATAGTAACTGATAGCATCGAAGTATCTGTCTGTGTAACTGGTGTAAGTCTGTATTATGTTCTTGCCCATCACCATCAATGCATCTCTTGGCACAACGGGAGCGATAGGCAGTTGCACGTCGAACTGTGGCATCTTCACACTGTCGTAGTTGTGTATGTGAGGACGCATCACTTCTATGTTGCCCTGCTTGAGGAAGTCCGACAACAGATCGAGATCCTGTTTTGTTTCTTCCAGTATCTTGTTGAACTGTGAGGTGTTGCCCTTGTGCAACAGGTGATCCACATCGCCCGGAGCGTATGTGTCTCCCACTATCACTGATTGCAATGGATCGTATTCTGTGTATATCATTATGCTTCTTCCTCAACCTCTTGGCATCTTGCCATGTATCCGTTGTGTGTCGCCGCAGGCAACTGTTGGAAGAACTGCTGGAACTCCACACATTCCGCTTTTGTTTCGTAAAATTTTTTATCCACCACTTCCCAACCTCCGCCTGGTCCTGTCACGAAGTAAAGGATCACTAACACCCATTTCATTTGATTTGATCTTTCAACACACTGAAATATTCGTTGTCTGCACTAATGGGTATGATGAAAAATTTGCTTTCGTCACCTCGCTCCAAGTCGAACATGGTTCCGAACTCTCCCTTGATCTTGTATCCTGCTTCCACAAATATGGTTCTCGCTCTGGTCACAATCTTTCTGTGTTCATCCAAAGGTTTCTCGTCGTCCAATATGTCGATGTATCTCTTGCAAGCCAGTATTCCTGGTAGGCTGTAATTGTATGTGAATCCGTGTTCCCAATTGAAATCCTCCGGCAATACTTCGTCAACCCTAGGACCGTACAATGTGATACTCAAAGGATAATATCCTCCAGTGATTGCTTTGCCCATTGTGAATATGTCTGGCGTCACAGGCAAATTCTTCCAACCCACAAAGGTTCCTGTTTTACCTCCGCCCATGAATATATCATCCACTATCACTATGACACCTTGTTCTTGCAGTTGTGCTATCTTGCCCCAGAACTCATCTGTGTTAGGAACCAGACCGTGTCCGTAAGAACAAGTCTCAACCATCACACACATAACCTCGTCCCAATTTGTGTCCTTGACTTCGAAATCTCTTTTCAGTCTGATCACTTGATCATATCTTTTCAATGTGTAGAAAGGATCCTCAAATAGACTGTCGCCCATGCTGTAATTTAAAAATGTTGAACCATGATAACTGTTCTCGAAGCACACAATCTTTTGTCGCTTGTCCTGTCCAAGTTGTTTCTGATATGCACTTGCAAGTTTGATCGCTCCCTCGTTGGCATCGCTACCGCTCAATGCAAAAATACTTTTGTAACCAGACATTGTGTAGAGTTTTTCCGCGAGTGTCCAACTGACGTCATTCAATCTAAGATTGTCCTCCATTATAAAACTTTCAGCAACTTCCGGTTTTGTTTTCATGTTGTTGCTCACATAGTCCACAATATCCCAACGGTTAAATCCTAAAACAAAACAACCAAAATGCAACACAGGATCAATCTGTTTCTGACCATTGATAATATTTCCATACTGCCAGTATGGTTTTTGAAAACCTATCAATGTTTGTGGTCCTGGTATTAGTCCTGGATATTTTCTCATAATTCCCAATATGTTCTTTCAGTAGTTATGTAAAGTGTTACACGCCATTCGTCACTCATGTTCCAACTACCGTGCTTTTGTTCTGGCATGAAACTTAATATATCTCCTTCTGCCAAATAAATTTTTTCTTCCCCAACTTGAAATCCCACTGTGTCTTTGTCTTTGCTAGGAATATTGATTCCTATTATCGTAGGCACTAGTAATACTTCTTTTTCGTTTATAAAATCTTTTTTGTCTTCATGCACAGGTATAACAAATCCTGGTTTTGTAAAATTGACAGCCACGTGTATTACGCCTGGAATATCTTTTGTTGCTTCATATGTTCTGTGCCATTCTGCACTCCATTTTGTTTTTTTATAAAAATGCACAACTGGTACTCCCCACCATCCACATCTATCATCAAGTAAATCTGCTTCATACACAACACCTGCATTGACAGTTTCTTTTTCTATGTTGTGTGTTTTATTCCACTCTTCCCAATCCTGTCTACAGACTTCAAACAAATTTTTGAATCTTTCATGGTGCTTGTATTGTTTTGTGCTAATCATTTATGCAATCCCTATCTAAAAATATTTGAAACGTAAGTCTTGCAGATGCACCGTAAGATACAGGAGCCACTCCGTGTGGTTCCAAACCAGTGTTCATTATTGCCATGTTGTACACAGGCTCAATAAATTTACCTCCCCAATCACCGAAATCATTTTTGTACATAAATTGTCCACCCCAACTGTCTTTCCATTCTTTGTTCATAAAAACAGTAATGCCACTTGTTTTGCTATTGCCAGTTGTGTCATCTTTTGTAGGAGAGTCTGTGTGCCAATCAATAGAACAACCAGGACCAGCATAATGCAACATACAAGCAAAATTATTTGGACGTTGCTTTATAATTTTTGCATCTAACAAATATTGAACAACAGCATCATTGAGTTGTTCGGTTTTAAGAACCATTATTTCTAAATTTTGTTTCACTCCCTTTTTCTCATAAAAAGAATATCCATGTATCCAATCGCCTTTTTCAAAGTTGTTAAGATAACATTCTTGTATTAATCCTAAAGTTTCTTCGTTAAAAAATTTTTCTATTATTTTCATAAATCAAAACTGTCCTCTAATAAAGACAAACAAAAAGTGATTCTACGTTCGTTTGTGTTGTTATAAACTCCATGTGGTACCCGTCCTCCGTCTAAACATAAAATAGAATCTTCAGGCAAATAAAGTTTTTTATCTCCCCATTTCATTCCGCAATGTTCTATAGTGGACTTTGGTTGCTTTAGATAATACATTAATGTAAAAGTTTTATCAGGAGTATCGTCCGGCATTCCTTCTATATGGCTCCAGTCTGTGTGTTCCAACATTTCACTTTGCGGGTTAACTATTATAATTGCACTGTAACTGATTCCTTTTAAATTTTTAATTTTGTTAACAATTGATTCATATCTCGCGGGTGGTTGTCTATCTACAAATCTATTATAGATATCATAACTGTAAGTTTCAACTTTTTGATCATGAATGCCTTTGTCCCAATCCTCGTTCCAATCCTCAACACGAAAATCTTTCATGTCTTTTTCGACATCATATAATGTTTTGATCTCTTGGAATATTGGTTCCAATTTATTGTAATCTTTGTATTTGGTATAATCTATAAGCATGATGAATTCAATTCAAAAATATTTATAGACTGTATTGGATTGCAGGTTTAGGCATGGTTTTGGCACTGATAGACACATATACTTCCTTTGTCCTATAGGCCCGTATAACGACGTCTATGACGTCTTAAAAGGCAGTTTAAATGGTGTTGTTGGTAGTCATAATTTAAGTTTGATTTGTCATGTATCACTAACTATGATTATATGGAATCGCAAACAAAGTTACCAGAAAATTTAGAAGTTAATCTTGACCAATTTATTGGCACGTTCAAAAATGCATTCGATACAGAATATTGTCAAAGAGCAATCAAGTATTTTGAAAGAATGGATCAAATGGGTTTTGGTTATTCAAGAGTGCAATTAGAGAATGCACCATCTCATTTAAAAGACACAGTATCAGTAAACACTTCGAGAGCAGTTGCCAACGGAGTTGCTGAACAACAAATTACAGGTGTGCCTGACATACAAGATTATTTTTTAGAAAGAGCGTGGAGTTGTTTTAACATATACGCAGAAAAATTTTCAAGTCTTAAAACACAAAACCCATTGGGTATGTTTGAATTAAAAATGCAAAAAACTGAAGTGGGCGGAGGCTATCACGTTTGGCACTGGGAACAAGAAGGCAAATCAAATTGCAACAGAATACTTAACGTTCAATTATTTTTGAACAACGTCGAAGAAGGCGGATCAACAGAATTTTTATACATGAATAGATTGGTTCCTGCTGTCGAAGGAACACTCTTGATATATCCGGGTAATTACACCCACCTGCACCGAGGCAACCCTCCGCGTAGTGGGTGTAAGTACTTGATTAATAGTTGGTTAGAATATTAATTCTTATTGATGATTTTCAAATCTTTTCACTTGTCTCTCAACAAATAATTCTAATTTGTTGTAAAGTTTCATGAAAAATGCTTGAACATATAATACCGCGAATGCGATCTTTTGTTTGATTGTGCTCATTGCCTATTCTCCCTTTTTAGTTGTTTAATGTGCCTTAATACAATGATATTTACACTTGCTTTGTCAAAACTTATGTGCTGTTATTGTAATTCTAATTGTACAACGGTGTTATGTACAACTTTTTTCCATTCCACTATCGGTCCGATTTCTTGAATGTGTTTTGCTTTTTTGCCATCGTGATAACTGCAACGAACTTGTAGCAAACCTTTTTCAGGTCTTGCATCAGCAGTAACTCCAACAGCAGTATGACAATCTCCATTTATTAATTCTAGTAAATATTTTTCTGCCTGATATTCAAACGTGGGCCATTCTAAAATTTCTGGTGCCCATATATTTTTCATTTTAGTATCATCTGCTCTCACTTGTACAACAACTTTTCCTTGTCCAGCGGCAGGTAATAATTCTTCTTCGGATATGGCTGTATGTTGCGGAGTTAATTTTAATCTATCCAAAGCACATTTTGCCATTATGATTGCATCGACTTCTTTGCCAACAAGATTCAATCTTGTTTGAATGTTACCTCTAATAGGAACGAAACGCAAATCTTTTCTTTGGTCTTGCAACATATCTGCTCTTCTTGGAGAACTTGTTCCTATTCGTTGTCCTGATGGAATAGAATCAAAATTTTCAAAAGGACCTACTAATGCATCACGTCTATCTCCAACTTCCCAAACAACTCCAAGCACTTCCGTTCCTTCAGTGCGTTCAGTAGCCATATCTTTTGCACTATGGATACAACAATCTACTTCTTGTTTTATTAAACTTTCTTCTAAGGCAGAACAAAAAACGTGTTTGCCTCCCATCTCATTGATTGGAGTTTTTTGATCTATGTCTCCTTGACTTTTAATTGTAACTAGTTCGTACGGTTGTACTAAATTTGATGTGGCACCATCTGCCTGTCTTGTGGCTAGAGGTGATCCCCTTGTGCCGACTTTAATCATTGTTTATGCTCTTGACCAAGAAACTGGTTTGCCTGTTTCGTCAACAACTAGGTCGCGAGTGTCCTTGTATTGTGCAACCATTAAACCTTTTCCGCCTTTAGGTCCAATGTATTTGCATGGGATGATTTCTCTGTCATTATGATATCTGACGCTATGACTACTGACTACACCTCTTGACTTCGGCGCACCCATTTCTATCTACCTTGTCCTTTGTAAAACTTCAAACTTCTTTTCTTGGACTTGTTCATAGAACTTAATTTGCACTTTCTTTTTCTTGGTGCCTGACTTGTTTTTTTAGGCACTGAAATATGTGCAACAAAACTTTTTGCTAATTTTGCCATACTATCCTAACTTCTTGCTTCTACCCATAGGTAGTTTTTGCACTTTGTAAAACTCTTCGCCAGCCTTTGTAGTCCATTCCACTTCGACTTGTTTGGCTTTGGTTCCACCTTGATAACTTTTTACTGCTTTTTTATAACTCATAGCAGTAACTTCTTTTACTTGCTCTTCCTCTGGAGCAGTATTGTCTATAAATTTAAATGTTCTTTCCTTGGCCATAAATTCTCCTAGTTGTGTGTATTTATTAAACACGCAGTTTATTTCATGGTTGACTTTGGGTATTATTCGTGTTAAAGTGAGTTATGTTTTATAGATTAAAATTTATTTTAAATGATATGTTTATCAGTCCTATCAGAATGTTTCCTAAACAATTAAGTGTTGGGGTGGCGTTTGCTGTACTAATGTACGTTTGGAAAGCAGATTACCTTGTAAGTTTGATATCATTTACATTGGGTTTCATGATATCCATGCTTGTAACAATAAGCAATGACAACTACGAGCGAAAAGTAGAATCCACACTACAAAGACTCAAGGATAGCGAATAAACACCTAGCAGATAATGACTTTAGATTTTGCTTTAAATAATTCTATGATAAGCAAACAAGAATATTTGGATAAGAAAGCATATTACGATTATCAACGAAAAGTAGAATGGAATCGTGAGAAATGCATGAAGATTTGTGAGGACTTGAAGGTCCTTGATGATGACGAAGTAATAAGTTCTAGTGCAATATTCGACATCATGTGGCACAAAATTCCTACTGAAGAGTTCGAGGAACCACCAAGAGATTGGGTACCCAAAGATTCCAAATGGCGTATCGAAGGCGAATATTACTCAGAATAAACACTAATAATAAGGTCAATGAAAGGTATAATAAATACTTTTCGTTGATCCCGCAGGGACGGAAGTAGGACAACCGAAGCAACGCACATTTTTTTTAAGAAAAAAGGAGAAGTGTGTGAAGCAGTTGATACACAGCGTCAGATTCAGACATTTACAGATAAGAGTTTACCAAGGTGATGAGGACAATTACGATCTGATTTTCACATCTAATGACTACCCTTATTTCAGAGTACAACATAGAGATTTGGACAGATTGAGTCTGGATCATGTGTACACTCCATTAAAAAATAGAGCATGGTTAATGCAATGGCTACCACCTAGATGGTGTCACTTCCTTGTTATAGGAACATAGTAGATTATTGCATAACTGATATGCTAAATACACATACGTTCATCCCAAAGGGACGGAAGTAGCGAAAGCGAAGGAACGCACTTAACTTTAAAAAGGAGAGTGTAATGACAAATCGTATAACTTATCAATTGCTACAAATCCAGAAACAAAGAAAACTGGATAATCGAGAAAAGGTTTTAAAAAAGAATGTTGTATCTGTTGAGGCTTACGCACACGGAACCACAGGCTACCTAATAAAGCAAGGTGCTAACAAAGGTCAGGTTCGCGGACACATCAGCATAAAACCTAAGAACATTTAGTAAACAAAAAACTTCTACTGGGTTTGCTGTATCGGAAATTTAGATGTTTCCAGTGCGGTTCGCCCAGTATGTCTTTCTCAAAATTCCTACAAGCACGATGATCCCAACTTTCTATCTCAATCTTGATCTGATAACGTTGTCTGGGTTTTTTGAGGGCATCTTCCATGAACTTCACAAGTTCTACAACTTGAAAGGCATCGCCGCCGTCTAGGGTGTGTCTGATTGTTTTTTTAGGTTTACTGCTGGTCCGCATACTAAAAGTATATTTATGCAACCGATAAATATTGCTATGCGTTACAGAGAATTCAAATATATTGCAGAAGCAGTTAAAAAAACTTGTAATAGGGGTCATGCTCTTGAGTTTCATTTGGCTGTTGCTTTACATGAAAGATTAAAACAGGTGCAATATCTAACTAGAGAACAACTTGTGAGTGCAATATTACAATACAAAACTCCTACTATAACTGATACAAAAAACGTATATGAAGATACATTCATTCTTAAAGGAACAATAACGAAAGATGTTATAGATTGCACTACCCCAGAATCATTACAACCTGGTGGATTGTTTGATCCGAATATAAAAGGCGCATTAAGTTATGCAAATAGAGAATTACAAAAACATATAGAATTTATCCACAACAATGAAAGAAAAGATAAAGTTGTAGCAACTGCTATTGGAACAGCAGGTGGAAAAGTTGATGTTGAGATCACTGCAAATGGAAAACCATTAGAAGATTTAAGTTTAAGTTTAAAATTTAAAAGCGGTGAATTCGGGCAGACAAAGATCAGCACTAGACCGAGAAGTGGACAATTAGCAGATCTTCAAAAAACTTTTGTAAATCAATTTACTAAAATGTTTACAGATTTAGGATTTCCAACAACATTCAAAGACCTAGGTATTCCAATTATAGAGCAAATGATACAGGATAAAACATATTCAACTGCTTGGACTAACTGGTACAACAATTACAAAAAGAATCCTGGAAGATTTGATCTAAAGAAACAAACTGGGCCTTCTGGTTCTGAAATGGTTGTTGAAGTAAACAAAGCGGCAAAAGTTTACATGGAAAAATTATACAGCACTATGGCGGGTGTAATGAATAATACTTTTAAAGGGAAAAATGGTGAATTGAAAGAGAAAGAAATTATAGGTAATTTTTTAATGAATGAACTAACAGGCGGTGATAATTTATCTGTATTGTCATTTGATAATAACGCATATACAAAAATGCCAGCATCTGAGATACAAAGATTACAAGAACTAATAAAAACAGTTGAAATAAGAGTGTCTGATGAAAAAGCAAAATCTAAATCAGGAGAGTCTGGTGTTGATCCTTATTTTAGATTTTATGATGCAACAAATGATGAACTAATCTTTATGATTAGAAACACCATGGACGGCGAACATATAGTTAAAAATGTCTATCAGCAAGGACCAGCATTAAACAAATACAAAGAAAAGATTTCATATTAATTGATAAGTACAGTATATGGCAACAATCAAGTGTAAAGGTTTAACGGGTGTACAATTTGATCTAACGGTCACAATGGGTTCAACCACTATGAATGGTTTGACTGCATTGGCTCAGGCTGTGGAAGGTCAAGAGATCGTGACAGCCATGTATGGAGAAATAATTGCACACAAAGACAAGTCAATCAACCAAACAGATCACGGTGGAGACACATTGACAGCGGCAGGTTTAGTTGACGGTGATTCTGTTTACTGCATACCTAGATACTCAGGATCAAACGGTTTCAAAAGACAAAGACAAGAAGAAAAATTAAGAATTGCAACCTCTAAAAGAAAAGGTTTAGCGGCGGCTGACACCAATGCCAATTACTACAGAACAAAGAACACAAAGACCAAGAACAACCTACCTACACTTTACACAGCAAGTAACAACGACTCGGGCACATTGGTAGACAATGCCAACTCTGGTGGATTGGTTGCTGGTAGACCATGGACGTAATAAAAAGACTTTTCAAAGCACTGTGGCGTTTCAAGATCAACTTCATTCGTAAGTACCCAATCATATCTGCCTACATAGCCTGGCTAGAGGGCATTATCATAGGACTCATAATATACCACTACTTCTTAATGGAGAAGTTCAGTTGTTGTGTGGAATTGGGTTATTTCTT
>Ga0181409_1000234_pt1 | contig 21906 bp, 35 predicted proteins | sample 32SPOviralmetaG_FD_130138 | JGI IMG/M metagenome (GOLD analysis project Ga0181409, IMG submission 130138) | Marine viral communities from the oligotrophic San Pedro Time Series (SPOT) site, San Pedro Channel, CA, USA - 32 SPOT_SRF_2012-05-30 | ecosystem: Environmental > Aquatic > Marine > Strait... | reverse complement strand
TCCTGCCTCTCTAATATAAGAGTCATTACCATCGTGAAACAGTTGCAAATCTGTGTTTGTACCTATTTGTAATCTTGCGTTATCAGCAAAAACTAAGTTTGCGTTCATGTAATCTGTTGTATCACTACGCAAGAAGTTAGAACCTTGTACTCCATCAAGTGTATCTGCATCTAATCCCGAACCTGCGCCTTGCGATAGATTAAGAGTAACTGTCCCTGACGTACCACCTCCCGTTAGTTGTGTACCCGCTGTAACGCCTGTAATATCACCTGTATTTGTTGTATAACCTGCACCGTTGGTGATAGCGTTGTTATTTAATGATATATTAGCCGTACCATTGAAGGAAACACCTGCGATTGTTCTAGCCGTTTGCAGTGCAGTTGCTGTTGCCGCATTACCTGTGGTATTTTGGTTAAGTGTAGTTACGTTTAATGTAACAGCACCCGATGTGCCGCCGCCCGTAAGCCCTGTTCCCGCAATAACCGATGTAATATCACCTGTAGGTATAGTCGCGACCTGTGTATCTACATAGGACTTAATAGATTGTTGTGTGGCTAACTTGGTCGCGCTGTTAGAAGCCATATTATCTTCGTCTAACACCGCTGTACCAGACACAGATGTATTCAATACAGCGCTTGTAAGTGTTTTATTGGTAAATGTTTGCGTTCCTGTCAATGTACCTACTGTAGCGTCGATTGCAATATCGTTAGCATTGGCTGTTATACCCGTACCACCGATGACATTTAGTGTTACATCACCGGTAGTGCCGCCACCCGTAAGACCTGATCCGGCTACTACAGAGGTAATATCACCTACGGGTATAGTAGCTACTTGTGTGTCTACATAAGTTTTAATGGACTGCTGTGTGGCTAGTTTTGTGGCACTATTAGATGCCATGTTATCTTCGTCTTTAATTCCTGTAACGGTAGCGCCGTCGCCCGCAATATTAAGACTGGTATTAGCAACTATAGCCGTGCCTGTTACAGCAGCGGCAGTAGATCCACCTATAACGGAGTTGTCTATAGTACCTCCGTTTATATCAGCAGTTGTAGCTGTAAGAGAAGGCGTTGTTATTTCGGTGGCACGTAGTTTCGTGTAAACGTCTGTTACTGTCGCCGCATTAGCCCCGCCTCCGCTAAACTTAACAACCATATCCACACCCGCAGGTATTTCTAAGTCTCTACCCGCGTTGTAAGTACCTTGGAAAAGTAAAACAGATCGGCTTCCTGCCAAGCTGTTACGGACAAAAACAATTTTTTCGGCATCATTTGGGGTCAACTGTACGAAAACGTTGCCACCTAAATCACTTGAACTGTAGAACTCTATCCATTTATTATGACCATCGGAAACAGATCCTTCGTTTATAGCTAAAGCGTTAGGAGAACCAGACGAACCCGCACTTGTGAGGGTTAAACGTATAGCACCGTTAATACCTTGGTCTAAAATATCAAAGTTAGCGTTTGTGGTATTACCCCATGTTCCCGACTGTTCCCCCGTAGCAGGTTTCTGAATACCTAGATTTACTGTATATGTACTTGGCATTTAATTATCCTTATGCTGCAATTTGTGTCCACTGTGCGTTCTGATTTGGTTGCTCCTCACTATAGCTCGGATTTTGATTAGGTTCAATACCATTGTAGTTAGGGTCTTGATTCGGTATTATGTTTCCATAAACTAAAGCATTACCCGCAATTCCTGTTGCCGATACACCTAAGACATAGATAGAGGCTCCTCCGGTTGCCGTAGCAGAACCAACGGAACCTGTGGCCGATAAGCCTGTAACAAATACAGTCTGACCTACTTTTACAGTTATAGAACCTACGGATGTAGTAGCCGATAGCCCTGTAACCCCTGTATTAGCGGCAGCGGATACACCTACTGTTCCTACATTACCTGTAGCAGAAAGGCCGACTACATCTACTGTTTGAGACACCTCTACGGTAGTTGTTCCTACAGCACCTGTAGCAGATAAACCTGTTACGCTTACCGTAGAACCTATCGCAGTTGTTACATCTCCCACTAAACCTGTAGCAGATAAACCTGTAACCCCTACATTAGCATCACCGCTGACAGATACGGTTCCTACATTACCTACAGCAGACACCCCTGTGACAGGTGCCTCTGTATTTATAACAACCGTGGTAGAACCTACATTACCTGTAGCAGAAACCCCTGTAACAGAGACGTTTGCACCTAACGTAACGGTAGTGGACCCTACCGCACCTGCAGCAGACACCCCTGTAACGAATACGCTAGTTACCGCTGTAACTAATACGGATCCCACACTACCTGTAGCGGAAAGACCTGTTACGGGAGCATTAGCTTCCGCATCGACTGTAACCGTACCAACCGATCCCGCCGCATTGGGTAAAGCAACATCTTCACCCCAACCACCACTGCCCCAACCCTGAGTGGAAGAGTTCCACCCCGAGAAAGCAACGGTAACACTTGACATTACGCTATCCGAATAATGGCATTAGTTGCGTCGGCTGTTGGAAATACAATAGTAAAGTCACCTGACGAAGATGATTTATCTGAACCAAAATCTAAAACAACAACCGTTGGGTTTGTAACCGACAAGCTAGTTGTGTTGGGTGTAGTATTGTATATTAGAGCCCCTCGAGCAGTAATAGTCGCGTTAGAAAATGTTTCATCCGCAAAATCTGTCAAGGCTGTTGTGCCTGAAGTTGTTGGATCTACGTTTGTAAGCGCACCGCCTCCCGCAGTGTATCCTGTACCACTTACTTCATTACCTGTTGTATAGGCTGTAGTAGCTGCGGTAAATGTAGCTGAATTGGTGTAAAGCGCTATTTTAAAAGTATCTCCCGAAGAGAGATCGAAATCGTGGACACCGTACAAGAGCTCTTTCTTGAACGACGTACACATGAAATTGCCTGAAAAAGCCATGGTTATAGTCTCCTAATTAAGTTTGCAAGGTCGAGATGTCCGGCATCTTTTATCGCGTTATACACAGTGGTTCTATCACTTTTTATCGCCTCGTGCATATAAAATTCTAAAACTTTTACAATATGAGTACGAAAGGCACGTGCTTGAGCCTTTATAGCAGGGTCGGCATTGTCGCTGATGGAGATAATTTTATCCGCGCAGCGCTCCGCAACTTCCTCTGGTGTAAAACCCCGATTCGTTGTAGTGTGTACGTCAACAGCGTAATTGGGGTTTAAATCTAATTTAAGGGCAGGAAATGTCATGATTTCTCCCTTATTACCAACCCTTGACGGTATTGATCTGTAACTTCTTTATATTCGCCTAACATTTTCATACTGTTTACCGACTCAGCAAACCGTTTTTCGTACTGCGCCATCATATCGGGTTCACCCTTCATGTATATATAAGCTTCAACAAGTGTTCCATACAGAAGCGCTACTTGCGCGTTTTCACTTAGCCACGTGGTCGCGCCTTCAGCACCCGCTGTTAAACTTGCCGGTCTGTAAAAATAATGAAGCTCAACGACACGTGAAGCGTCTGGCGTTGGTCCTATTATAAAATTATCAACATCAAAAGAGGCGTAGTATCTAGGATTACCTGTTGTCGACGAATTAGGATTAAAAGACTGCACAAAATCAGTGTCTTTAAAATCCAAAAATGTTTTATTAGAATCAGCATCCGTGAACGATAGGGAAAAAGGTGCTAAAAAATCAGAAGGACAGGCAAGGTACTGGTTATTTATGCTCATGTTACCGCTGACATTTTTACGAAACAAACTTAATTGTACGTTTTTAAGTATACGTTCTTCAGCTTGTCTTATAAATACAGGTAAGTTGTTTACAAAAGACGTTTCATCGTTTTCTGCATAATCCTGTACTGCGGTTTTTAGCTGTGCATATGTAAAACTCATGTTGTTACCACCGTTACTGTACCAACACCTCCGTCTAAAGCATTGGTTATATCAAGCTCAGAAGGCATTTCGGCTACGCCTGCCGTGCTCCAATTACCGTTACCTAAATACACTATACCGTTTGTTGTTACCACCAAAAAAGCACTGGTCGGATTATTAGGTTGTGGTCGAGCCTCTTTCAAAGCTTGAGGGTCGTTTACCTTACGAAAGGGGCCTAGTTGAGGCTGTTTAGCTTCGAACTCGTCTGGTCCCACCAGTAACCCGTTCCATTCTTTCCGCATATCCTTATAACGATAACGAAAACCTGAGCGGTCTGAAATAGCATATGCTTTTTTACCAGACGCAAACTTAGCCATCAGCCTATCCTGTATGTCGAAAAGCTAGGGGCTACGTTAAAGGAAGCACGATCTCGGTCTTCTTCCGCAGCTCTTTGAAACTCTTCCTCGTAGATTGACTTAAGAACCTGTATGCGCTGAGGCGCTCTCTTTAAAGCAATATAATACGCTAGACCCGCCGCTAAACAGGGGTAAAACCTAAACGGTAAGTCCATTGTATTAGTATAAACATCGGCATCATCCATACGAGTTAATGCGTCATAATATACAACGTCTGTACTATTTTCAGGTACAGGCCATAACTTTAGGCTAGGTGTTAATTGTCTATCCAAAAAGAATTGATTAGGACGACTTTGTGTAGTCTTTGTGGGTATTGTTAAATACTCGTCACGGCTTAATCTTTCCAAAGAATAGTCCGTACCGTCTCTTCGAACAACAACCGATAGAATATCAATAATATCCTTATCCAGATTGTAATTACCCGTACCTTGAACAAGCGCTTGTGACCGCTGTTTTATTGTCCACTGATTTAAGCCTCTGTTGGCCCAATCCGCTAACAATAAATTAAGCGACCGTTTCGCTGTTTTTAGATCATAGCCTGTACGTACCTCCAAGCCACACCGCTCAAAAGCTTCTTCAACGTAATCGGCTACGTCTAATTCAAAGTCTTTACTACCCGATAAGGACATTTACTTCTTCTTTCTAACGGCTCCGCCTTTACGCATTTTCTTAACCATGCCTCCGCCTCGCATTTTCTTAACCATGCCTCCGCCTCGCATTTTCTTAACAGGCTTCTTTGTTGCTTTTAGTTGTCTGCCGGCTGTAGGCTTTGCACCTGCTTTTGCTTTTAGTTTTTTTCTAAGAGCCGCCCCTGCCGCAAACCCTGCGGGACGAACGGGGCCGCCCGGAATTTTCTTAGTAGGCTTTTTCTTTATTTTTCTAGGTTTCATCGCCATTTTTTAGTCTCCTATATAGCTGATTTCTAATTTCATATATGTCTTCGGCATCATACTCGTCACCATAACTAGCATAATAACCTTTTTTATTCAACTTATCTGCGGCTTTCTGTAAAACGGATAACCTTTGTACAAATATCATACAATAAGTTGTGTCATTTTCATAATCAAAAGTTACTTCTTCCACAAACTCACTAGGCTCGTCATCCGGGTGAAAACCCATAACCCATATATCCTTATCAATAAACATACCGTTGGATATAGCTTCGTTTAAATCATGAAAATACTCATGAAACTCTTCCGCGGTTTTATCGTTCGCTAAATCAATGATGATAGCTAGTTCAAAATTATCGTCAAACTGGGAAATACAGGAATACAACTGTTGATAGTTGTCTTCCTTTTTAAAAAGTAGCGCTGTTTTCTGCTCTAATAAAGATTTTTTTGCGTAAGGGCACGGCGGTAGGTTATTAAAAAGCGGGGAAGGTATAGATAAAACTTCTTCCGACCACCTCATGACTTCGGTTACAATTTCTTTTTCAATAGGATCACTGTAGAAATCTAAATTCATAACCTAGAAACCGACCCTTTTGTGAGTTTACGACGATTTGATAGAATTTTGCCGCAACCTTTTGCAACAACACCACCCTTAGACATGCGTTTTACTTTGGCCGCCTTAGTGTTTGAAACAACTTGCTTTCCTTTAGCGCCTTCACGCTTTTTTTTACGAGCTGTTGTAGCCCTTTGAGACTTGCTAAGACTATTCGCTTTAGCTCTTGGAAGGCACCTATCAGGATTTTTTTTATTTTTTGAAGTACCACATTTACCCGCGATGTTACCGCTGCTATCAACTCTGACCCAGTCTTCATTTAACCACTCCTTTAATTTACCCATTTACTTACTCTTTTTTTTACTAGCCTTTGCGTAATTAGGGTCTTTACAATACTTAGATGCCGCTAAATTAGCATACGCTGACGGATAAGTATCAAAAGTTCTTTCTGCCCAAGCTTTACCTTTTGGACATATCTTACTACCCTTACTTTTTGGCGAGGATTTTTTAGATTTTTTTGAATACGCCATATTTTAACCTATAAAAGCTTGGAAAAAAGGCATTCCTATTATTATAATTATAACACCCCAAAGTTTGTTACCCACAGATTTTAAAGAAGTCAAAAACTCGTTTTGTCTTTCCTCAATGCGTTTATAACGTAAATTACACTCAGCTTCATGCTTTTCAAGCCTTGCTAGTATATCTTCATTTCTCATGTCAAAATCCATTCTGAGCAAGCTCTTTTGTGTTGTAATATATTACCTTCATTAAGTTTTATTTTTTTACCGCACCTGCAAACCCAAAAAGGTTTTTTTGCAAAGGTTTCTTTCATTTTATCTATGCTTTCTTTAGTATGAAACTTACCTTTAAAACGAGGGGATTTACCAGACATCTTACGCATTATTTCCGACAGATCTTCCGCTGACTTTTTTGCTTGTAATTTTAACCACTTAGCCTTACCGCCTTTAGAGCCCGCTTCCGAGGCACCTATAAGCCAACCTTTTCTATCCCCTTTCCAAGGAAAACCCATTTCTAGGTGAAGACGATGATGTTCTTCAGGGGTGACAGCTATCAAGTTTTCAATATCATTATTGTTTCGGTCGCCATCTATGTGGTGTATATGATACCCTTTAGGCACAGGACCATGTGCCTCTACGTATATTTTACGATATATACGGTCACGGCCCATACTTCACCAAGCCTTACACGACCAGTATCGGGCACTGAATTTATCTTTAGACGTTTCGCATTTGTGCCTAGCTCTAAAACTTTTTCGTCGAGCAGGCTGTGCTTTTTTTATTTTCATATTAGGATCACCAAACCGAACAAGTTTGATCTGATCCCCTTTTTTAGCTAAAACCGCGCTTTTTTTATTTTTACCGGGAGTTCGTTTAGGTTTGTTGTAGCCTGAAAAAACTTCACCTCTGTATTTTATTTTACCAGATGGAGTACGAGTAACGTTTTTAGTAGAAGCCACCTTACTCTCCTAATTGTAAAACACAGTAACATTAGAAACATTGGTTAAAACGGCGAAGCAACCCTCGGGAAAAACCATACCTTCATCAGGTACATAGACGTTATCGTCGGTGTTGTTAGCAAAAGCCAACGTTAAAAAAGTAGTTCCACTTGCATCTGACCCGTTTTTTAAAACTAAGGTAGGGCTAGTTCCGCAGGTATAGTGAATTGCTTTCACGCGAGTTCTTCCACCAAATACAGCACCTGAAGCTGTTAGGTATGTAGCTTTGACGTCTGAGGCCATTTTAAATCCTTACTACGCCCAAAACACAGTAACCGAAGTACAAGCTGTAAACACTGAAACGTATATATCGCCTACGCGAATACCTTCGTCGGGTATGTTTACAGAATGTGTGTCAGAGGCATCTAAATCCATATCAAGGACAATTGCTCCGCCATTGCCATCCGTAAAGGTAATACGCGGCGTCCCTGTGGTTGTTTTTACTTGAACTTGTCGAATACGAGCAGGACCAACACCGGCAGAACCGGTGCTTGTCAAGCGTTTTGATCTTACATCAGAACCTGCCATAGGTCACTCCTTTAAGAGAGTGCTGCACCAACGGCAGTTACCCAAGCGGCACCTGTGTTAATCACTAAACAATATTCGTTATTACCTGCGCCGTTATCGCTGATAACGTAAACAGTACCTGCGGGTACAGAACCAAAAGCAGGTAGGTTTGCGGTAGTTACTACGGGGTATATGAAGGCCGCGTCTGATTTGACGGGACCTGAAAAAGTTGAACGAGCCATGTGTATCTCCTGTCGTGGCTAATGTCAGCTACACAATGTAACTGTCAGGGTTATTTTATAATACAGTATAAGATACAAAAAAGAAAGGGGTAACTTTCGTCACCCCTTTCCGATTTTTAGTTATGAAACTAAGCTTACGCTCCGGGTGTACCGAATACGCTACGCCAGTCTGAAACGCCAAAACTATAACGCTCACGCGCTTTGAAACGCATGTTACCAGTGTCAAAATCACCTTCCATTGCCGTTTTAATTGGCGAACGGTTGAAGAATTTGAAGCCGTTTGGTGCATCTGTTTTGATGAAATATGCGTCGCTATCTGTGAGGAAGTGGTTTACCACTGCTCCATCAGGTAACATACCCATGTTTTTCATTGCGTTAAGATCGTTATCAGCAGTACCTGAACGTAGGTTAGAGTTAATTACTCTTTCTGCAATAAACTGAAGCTCTTTTGGAATTACAAGCTTCATGCCGCGTACAGCAATCTTAAGACCACGTTCGTCTGTCATACCTGCGATCTCGATTAGCATCTGCTCTAATGAAGTTTCATTAAGGTCAGCCGCTGTTGCGAGAAGGTTAGTTTGATTTCCAGATAAACTAGGGTGCGCGTTTGAACAAAGTGCTGCACCATCACCAATAGCAGAAGCGCCTGCTGTGAACGCATTGTTCAGTATAGCAGCAGCTTTTATTTGCTTGGTTTGAGCCATTGAACGAGCCAATGCCTTAGTGTAGCGCGATGCAAGACGATCATAAAGATTGTCTTCAATAGCTTCCTCAGTAATTGAGAATGCAAGCGCAATAGTTTCGTGGGTGTAACGAGCTGTGTATGTCTCTTGAGCATCGTCAAAGCTGATGGCAGTGCCTTCGCCTTTAACAGGTGCTGTTGAGAATCCACCAAGCATTACTTCTTCTTCGAAGGCTCTGTCGGAACTTTCCTCTTCAAAGATTTCGCCATGCTCGTTCTCGTAACGATTGTATTCTAGCCCAAATAAAGCATTAAGGCCGGGTTCTAGCTCTTTAGCTAGTTGACTTCTTGAAATAGCCATTAGTTAACCTCCTTATATACCAGTTGATGTCGCGGTAGTCTGCGAATCAAAACGGCTAGTTGGTGCATTGAAATGAGCATTGATACGAACAATCAAAGGAATACCGGCAGAAGCGAAATCGCTGTTTGCTGCATCATCCATAACACCTACGATACGAAGCGGTAGCGTCGCTGTAGTGTTGATTGTTGAAACGCCCAAGGCGGAATTAGAGTTACCGTTGTCGGTAGACCCTGTACGAGCAGACGTACCTAAAGACGCATTCGCGAAGACTGCGGCTTGAGCTGTTGCTCTATCGGTTAAAGAAGCGTCAGACGCAACTTTAAATAGCTGATTTGGATTGTCAGCAACAAACGCCTTTACAGGGTGGTTTGTATCAACGCTAACAGAACCCGAACCGGGCCAGTAGTTAATGAAGACTGGTTTCTTTGAAACTGAGTCAACGTATTCTACACCCATCAGGACACCTAACGCTTGTGTAGTACCACCATTAGTAGCACCTGCACGATCAATAACGCCTGCGGCCAAAGGCACGCAAAGACCATATTGAAATATAGCATTAGTATTATTGGATGCGATTTCATACTGAGTTACCCCAGTAGAGTTAGCCGCAGAGCCATTAAGCCCGATAGGACGTAGACCATAGGCAGTGTTTTGGTTTGCCATAAGATTTTCTCCTAAAGAGGGTGGTCCTTTTTATTTTCTAGGGCCACCAAAGGTTACACGAGATTGACGATCAGCATTACTGATCCTCATTGATGAATGTGCATTCTCACGCATCATATCGTGATCCACAGCTTCCATTTGGTCCTGACTTCTTTTTCTAAAGTAATCAGTCCTCTCGGCTACTGTTTCTAACGGTATTCTGGCAAGAAGCAGTCCGCCTACTCCGAAGACACCTTGATATTTACCTGTTTCGACTACTGGAGATTCAAAGTCAGGGTATTCGTCCTTACGAACTAATTCCCAACCTTCTCTCATTTTCGCACTGATGTTTTTAGTATCATCAAAACCGCGCGTTTCGGCACGTATCCAACGATGCTTAAATCCTTCAGGGGCAGGTGGTGCATCTAACATTGACGGGGGAGCCCAAGGCTTACGAATTGCCTGTTTTTCCCTAGTTTGGTTGGCGCGAGGGGCCCTATTGATTGCTGAACCTGTTTGTTTTGTTTGTTCTGTCATCGATCTACTCCTTCACGTATTTCGCATATTCTTCAAGCGGCACACCCAATTTCTTCGCTATCGCGACTTGGCTAGGAGTGAGTCTAACCTTTTTCCCACTGCGTCCAGAATTATTTCTAGAGGCTCCAACAACCGTCTGAACGGGTCGTCTGTTAGTAGCCTGTTTACCCGTATTAAACTTTGAAGCAATACGGTTATCTAGTTCACTATAGTAGTCATCGCTCGTCGGGTCAAACCCTTCTTCCTCGACTAACTTTTTATGTATACCAAAAGCAGCATATGTCATAGCTTCATCCGAGCCGAACCAACTGTTTCGTAAAGCCCATTTTTCGGCTTTTGGATCCGGTCTTTTTGGTTGTTGGGCGGGCATAGGCTGACGAGAAGCGTGCTGTTGTGCCGCCGCTGCCTGCTGTTGTGCCGCCGCTTGTTGTTGCTGTGCCCGTTCTGATTGAGCCCTAGCTTGGTTTGCTCTGTCGGCCTGAATAGCCAAGCTTGTTAAATTTCTTTGGGCCTCAACAGTTGCAGAGGCGTCCCCTAGATCTATAGCTCTAGCTAAAGCGGCTTCCGCTTGTTGCATTTGACTATTGACGCGATTACTAAATTCAGACACATAATTGCTGTCTAAATTCTGCATACGTTGCTTTAGTCCTGCTGATTCGTTTTGAACGCCCTGCGCATAACGAATCGCTTCTTTTTCACGACGTTCTGCTTCGCGCATTTTTTTAGTAAGACGGTCAATACGTTTTTGTGTTGAACTCTCCGCTTTCTTAAACTGGTCGTCTTTAGAATCAGGGGTGGTTTCGACAAACGAATCCGAGGGCTCGGGTCCTGTTTCCTCGACCTCGATTTCTATATCGACGGCTTCTTCTTGGTTTTCCATAAGTCTTTTCCTTTATGTTAATTGATGAATATCTTCTGGATCTAAAATTGTTGAAAGTATCTCGTCATCATTTAGAATACGGACTTCTCCGCCGTCTATCTGGAAACGAGAACCTGCGTAACGAGCAAATAATACCCATTGTTTTTCCACGCACCACGGTCCCGATGGAAACTTTGTTTTGTCTCCATAGGCAAGCGGCCCTGTTTTTAGTACGTAACCCACTTGTGTGGATATTTGACTTTTTTCCTGTGTTTCATGCGGTAAAAATATACCGCCCGCCGTTTTAGCCCTGCCTTGGTAAGGTAGAACTAATATACGCCAACCCGTAGGCTCAGGCATTCTGTCAAGAAGAGATTTACCAATCATATCAGGATTTAACCGAGGCTTATCTGTGTAAGCATCCGCAAGATTAGGTTTATCCGATGTTTTTATTGGTTCTGATGCACCCGCCTTTAAACTGCTTTTTATAGTTTTAGGTAGTGCAGACAAATCGATTTTAGATTTAGTCATGAGATCGCTCCTGTTTCTCTAGCAGGCCCTTGAGTTCCTGTTCCACGTGATTTAGGGCTTCAATGTTGCCCATAAGCTCACGATATTGCTCCATAGATTTTACATTTCCAAACTGCATTAAATCTATGATCGCTTGGCGTCTTTCTCTCAAGATTCTGAAAGTCGCTTCCGCAATTAATATTTCATCCATCAACACCTCACACGTTATAGAATTATGTTATACAACCCCCTTAGCAAATATATATACGATGCGCTAGGAAAAAATACAGGATTATGGGATTATTTCAAAGTGAGGCGCATCAATAAACGGTCTTCGGTTTTGCATTCGTCTGAGGTCAATATAACTATTCATTGCCTCCTCCATAGTACCATTCCACTCTGCTATATTCGGAACGGTCCAAGCCGCTCCCCACCTTACCTTAACATTTAATTCCCTTGCAGATTCTGCCATAGCTTCTGCTATGTCGTCATATAAACTTATTTCCCAACTCGGCCGAGAACCGCAGTACGCCATTAAGTCTACAGCTAATCCTTCTAAATGTTTTGATTTATACGTTTTACTAGCGCCCTGTTCAACAAGTTCGATCTGCTCTTTCATTGTGCGCAATCCGCACACAACACCAAAGTCTACGTTTGTTTTTGTAATGGCTACCTTTACAAGATAGACAAGCTTAGGGTCTACACCCTTAAGCTTTCTCAGACTTCTCCGAGATAGTTTAAATGTCATTTTGTAAGACCTTTTGTTTTTTCAAAAGTGCGAAGACCACCTAGACCTAGCATACCCATAAGAACCGTCATAAGGCTCCCCATGTCAAACTCAGGTAGTTCAGGTGTTTCAACACCTGTGTACGCAAAAACAAATATAAGCATAGGCGCTAAAACAAAATGCCAAACCATTGCAAAGGATAAACCCCAACCTAAAAAAGGCCGCCAACCTGCTACAAAAATAGAACGGTGTTGGGCTTCAATCTTGTTTATTTCTAACTGACCCATATTAGCTTCATGAGCCTGTCTTTCGGCCATAGTAGCTATTTCATGAGCTAACTTAGCACGTTCATCTGCATCAGGGATAAATTTATCTAATAGACTAGATATAGGTGATATTAAAGCCTTTAACATTACGGTGCTGAACTACCTACATTTTTTATAAAGGCTATCTTGTAAGCCTCTATCTCTTCTGGGGTCATTCCTTCGTAAAGTCGGTCTAATCTTTCTTGTAACTCTCGAGCTCTATAGTTTTCCATACGAGTATCCACGTATCCCGCCAACTCTTCTCCAACCTGTCTATCTAACCCTTCATACGGGTTTAATAGTAACACTTTACTTATTCCTTTGGGAATAGTGTCTAATAAATAGTCTTTGATATCGTAATTTTCATCAGCAGTTTTATTAAAATAACCGGGATCCTTAACCTCTCCACCTTCCGCATATTTGGCACCCTGCGGCGCAAAATACCTTTGTGATAGATCATCTTTAGGACCAACTATTGTTTCGTTAGCTTGCATACTTACCGTATTAGGTCCGGGCCTAGCAAAAGGATTTTGACCTGTTCTGTCGGGTTGTAATCCTTTCAGTTCATAGTCGGTTGCAACCATGGGTACTTCAGTAGGAAAAAAAGAAGGTTGGTCAACAGATACACTGTAATTGCCACTAGGATCAGAAATTGTGTTGGTATCCCCAGTATAGGCGGGTGTCTGAACATTACCCATATAAGTTGTCGGTACCGTAGAAGGAGGTGCAGCGTATGGAGTTCTTTCTTCTACTAAAGTAGGTCTAGGAACAAAACCTGTGGGACCGCTTGTAAAAGAACTTAAGGCCGCCGCTTGTTCGGCTGTCATCATATTGGTTGGTAAGTCCATAATACCTTCAGGCATAGGTGTGTTTTCTTGTACGGGTAATAAGGTGGGCGGCACAGGAGTAGGTGCTACAGGGGGTGACGGTATTGCTACAGGAGGTGCCATTGCTACAGGAGGTGGAACCTTTACCGTTTGGTCAAAACCAGAAGGTCCCTTAGTTGCATCAAACAGCATTTTATTAAATAAACTCATTATAACACTCCTTGAAAGCGTTGAGGCCTAGCTATGGGGCTAAAACGCTTTATCGCTTTTGTCTTTTTAGTAGGTCTTTTTTTAACACGCATACTAACAGCCTATGTAACTACCACCACGTTTAGCCGCACCCATTCCTCGTGCTGTTTTCTTAACAACAGGTTTTGAAGCATCGCCCTTGTAATCTACTACAGCCGCAGGAATTGATACGGACGCTGTACTCCCATAAGGTATTCTACCTTGGTCGTCTATCTGCGCATATGTTACTGCTTTTGGGGTGGGTGATGGGGCTTTACCCATATACTTTACTTTACCTGTCATGAGCCTTCTCCTTTTGTAGACGCTGCTTTTGCTTGTTGTTTTAATATTTCTCTCTGCATAGACGAATCAATCCTAGCTTGAGACGTAGCTTCTTGTGATTCAAGTCTTCTATCAAACTGTTCATTACGGGACTGAGCTTTCTGCGCGTCAAGTTGTACCTTAGTTTGATCCAACTGTTGAGACGCTTGATTATCCTGCTCTCGTATCTGCAACTCTTTCTCTTTAAGCTGAACAAGAGGATCAGGCTGACCTGCTCCCGACAATTGCTGGTTAAGTTGTTGTACTTGCTGCAATCCTTCCGCCATGTACTGCGCCGCTAAACTTTCAACTTCTAACATATCACCCTCGGAAGCCGATTGGCCACCTTTTTGCTGTACCTGCTGTAAATATGCAACCGCTGCTTTTTCCTTAGCTTCAATCTGCACATGCTCCATAACGTGTTTCTGTAAAGACGCGGCGTGCGCAGGATTACCCGAAATCATAGGGCTCATACCAAAAATTAAATGTGCTGTAATATGCGCCATATGGTTCTGACCTTCAAAAGCATGAAGAGGTATCATATCTAAAACATCAATGTTTTCTTGCGCAGGGTCTACAGGAGAAGGCTGATTAGGTGGAACCTGTTTCATTATTCTATCAACATCTGTAATACCTAAAGCTTCGTACATATCACGGAAAACTTCAGGTAAATTATGTAACTCAGGCGCTTGTGTAGCCAACTGTAACTTCGTTTGAGCCAGTACAATACGTTGAGATTGACTAAATACGTTAGGATTACTTACAGGTACTATATCAACTCTACCATCAAAGTCTGTGCTCATCACTGTTTCGTCGGCACCTGCCACAGAATATGGATATTGCTGCGGTAAACTCTCAGACATAACACGCGATAAGATTTTAAACTCTTTACGCATTGCATAATGTAATCTTTTATGAACAGCGCTCATGACACGTGAGCCTTGTTCCATCATAGCCATCGTTGTTCCGACGGCCGCGTTCTCGTTACCGTCGCCCACGCGCATATCTGTAATCGTCGCGAACCGTTGACCGGCTTGTACAACAAAACCTAGCAAATTAAATAGGGTCTGGTCGGGTCCTTTGAAAGGAAGTGGCATTAAACTGTCGCGAATAGCGCCGCCCGGAGCATCTACATCCCTAAATTCTCCCGGTTGTAGTGGGTCATCGTCATCCCTGATCCGTAGGCCGCGGGCCTTGAAACCTGCAGGAAGGTTCGAAAGTGTACCCGCATCAATTAATTGTCTTAAAGAAGAAGTAGCGGCTCGCGATAAACCACCAATTGTGTGGATTAACCCTAAACCATAGAAACCAAACCCCGGTAAGAATTTGAAATGTGTGAAGTATTGTATTTTTTTCTTACGTTCGTCGTCTTCTAAGTAATTTCTACGAATAGAAAGTATTTCACCATTGTCTTCAGAAATAGTAACAATATAGGGTACCTTGATTCCAGTAGGTTCATCATCTTCACCTAAGTCTTCGTAACCTTCTAGGTCTAAATCTACGTGACACTCCAGTATGGTACAGTCATAATCTATTTGATTAGGTTCAAACCCTTCAATACGGTTCATTTCACCTTCTAATTCAGACATTTCACCTTGTGCGGGGATAACATCAACGTCTAAATATGTACCCGCAACCTGTCTTTTACGTAAATCGTTAAGAGACATACGTACAACTTGCGTGATATTAGGGCAGGTTTCTAGGTCGGCAGTCTCGTAAGGAACAACTAAATTTTCTGCAGGAACGAACTTAGATACTGCGCGGCCTAGGGTTTCATCATAGTATGTTTTTTTAAATGTGGAACCCGCTAAAGGTAAATAAAACAACATTTGGTCCATATCAGGTGTATATTCCTCCATTACATCCGTAATGTAGTAGTTCATAAACTGACGAACGCGCGTCGATTGTTGTATCTTTTCAGGTGTATCATCACCCATAACAACAGTTTTTACAGGACCGCCCGCAGGAAGTAGTTCATTAAAGGCTTGCGCTTGGAATTGTGTGGCGGCTTCCGCCAGTAAAGGGTGCGTAACCCCCGATGCTCCTCTAAAAGGCTGTGTTCTCTCGTCATAAGTAAAACCAAGAAGCTCTAAACCATTCGTGTAAGCATCCTCCCAGTCTTGTCTTGACGCTTTGTTAGCATCAAAATCACCCAGTAGTTCACTCGATATCCTTGCAAGTTCCCTATCGGGTATCTCTTCAGCAAGGTTTGCATGGAAGTCGTCATTTGTTCCGCGTTGGTCTTGTGGATCAAAGTCAATTACAACACTTCCGTCTTCCTCAGCCGTTATTTCTATACCATCCGAATCTACGTCGGTAGCCATCATAACTTCACTGTTAGGAACTTCTAATATAATTTCTGCGGCTATATCTTCGCGGTCAATTTGTGACGGTACATCCATCAGACCTGCATTTGGTGAACCATTTGCCATTTTTAATCCTCGCTTGGACTTGAACGTCCTCTTTCCATAATACGTTCAAGCTGCTGTAACATTTCTTCATTAGCAAGACGTTCGCCCCGAGCTTCCATACCCGCCGCGTTAAAGATACGCTGCTCTACCGCTTGATTGCGTTTATCCATTTTACGCGCAGGAGCCTCTTTTTTCACAGCATCCATCAACGCTGAAATACCTAAGCCCTCACGTGTAGGGCGCATAGACTCTTCCAATGATTCTGTAGTATTTGCAGGGTCATACTTTTCACCTAAGCGGTAAGGGGTAGCTTCGGGAAATTCTTCTTGCAAACTCTCCATCTGATCTTTCATAGAAAGAATACCTTCGCGCGTAAGATCCATAGTAGATTCAGGGTCCGTGATCCGCATTTCTTCTACACGGTCCCTTAAAGAACCAAGACCTTCTCCGAACATAGGACGCGATTCTGTTGTGTCATAAGTATTAGCAGGTTCATATATCTCGTCTGGGCGGTAAGGGTCAAAGCTAGGCTCCTCATATGGGAAAACCTTATAATCATTCATGTTTAAAGGTTCTGGAAACTCTACAGCCGCCCCGCCGTCTTGTAAGTAATTAATAAAACCGCCTGCCCCTAGATTTACTATAGTGTCCATTTGGTACCTTTTAATTCAAACATTAATAATAAACCTTTACTCTAGCAGAGGTTTCCTCTTGATCCCAGTCATCTGTTGGTAGCTGAACAAAGTTGCCTTGTCTATAACGCATCAAGGCTTGTGTCATACTATCAACTAAGTCATCATACTCCCCATTCGGAAAAGCTGCAACCTCCTCAATCAATTCATCCGAAAATGTTTCATCAGGAGCCCAAACCATACCCGCTTCGAAAAGTGGTGATACACTATGTACTCGTGTCACCTTATCATTACCACGGCTCGGTGTAAAGTTAACAACGGGTATTCCTAGATTTCTTAATTCTTGTGTCAAAGGGGTCCCACTCGCTTTCGCTTCTATAATAACAGAGTCCGGTTCCCAAAATTTATAATTATCTAAAGCAATCTGCTTAAGTTCAGGAAAATCCCAACGACCCTTCTTACTATCTAATAAAATAATATTGGGACCCGAACCACCCTCATTAGGATAAAACACTCCCCACGTCGTAATTGCAGAAAAGTCCGCCGTCTGCTTCTTACTAAACGCCGTATCATAACTTTGTATAACATACTCAAGCTGTGGTATCTTCTCCTTTTCCCATATATTCCACCACTCACGCTTTATTATAGCGTTTTCCTCACCCGTAGGTTTTTGTTGATATTGCGCGTTCCACTTAGACGCGGGTATAGATGCGCGGACCGAGATTAAATCATCAAGGCTCCAAAACTCAGGCCAACAAGGGGTCCCGTCATCAAATATTGCAGGCAACTCAACAACTTCCCATTGATCCGCTAATGGATCTTTAGCCATAGCCTTTAAAAGTTGACCCGTCATATCCTTCTCAGACCACCGCGTTTGAACCAAAACAATAGAACCTCCCGGTTGGAGCCTCTGGCGGGGGCCCCCAGTGTACCAATCCCAAGCATCCTCAAAACCTGAATTAGACATAGCCGTCTGTTCCGAATGCGGGTCATCAATAATCACTAAGTCACCACCACGGCCCGCGAGGTTTGAACCCACACCCACCGCATAATACATTCCACCCTTGTTCGTGTCCCACCGACCACTGGCCTTACTGTCTGCCGCTAACTTTACTTCTGGAAAAATATCTCGAAACTCGTCCGACTCCAACAAGTTCTTAGTCTTACGACCAAAGTTTACCGCAAGTTCCGTCGTATGCGTCGCTTGAATGATCTTCTTATTCGGCATACGGCCCATGAACCACGCAGGAAATAAATAGGAAGCAAACTCACTTTTCGTGTGCCGTGGAGCCATATTAATAATTAAACGCTTCAACTCACCACGCGCCACGCGCTCTAGCTTTTCCGCAATGATTTTATGATGACGGCCCGCGATGAAATCAGGCCAAACCGTTTTTACAAAAGTTAAAAAATCATTTTTACATTTATCATTCTTCTCGAGCTGTGCAAGACGAAGCTCTAACTTAAGTTTCTTCTCTTCCAATAATACATTTTTATCTAAGCTCATAGGGGTCCCTAGCCGTTTTTTTTATTACTTAGCACATATAGTATGCGATAAAAAGTATAAATATAAGATAATTTTTTTGATTCAAATTTTCGTGTAATTATTTGCGCGGAACATGGTCTTTACCCCTGTTGTGTAAAAAAATAAAAAAAAATCCTGATAAATCGCCTACCCTTCTTGATGCCTGCCTATAACCTTAATTGCATAGGGGACCCTATAGAATGCCTGCTAAGAGCGTTTTCTAATTTCTGGGTAGGTAACCCCATAAAAGGTATTCAATCGCGGACAGTAGGCATAAAAAAACCGCCTCGAGGGCGGCCTTCCATGTTGGGATTGAGGCGGGTTAATCCATCCGAGTCAAAGCCCAGTCCCCTGATACTTGATTCCGTATAGCGACAAGGGCGTGCAAGTAGATGTGGCAGGATATGACAGGAACGTACTCATTGTTCTCATAATCCCAAGCGCTAACGTTTAAGGTCACTATGGGTTTAAGAGCGGGGTCATTAGGGTATTTATAAACCCCTTTATCGTCCAACGTTCCTTTCTCCCCGTAACCGTCATCGTTAAAGGATGCGCCGTATTGATACTTATTTTCAACGCCTGTTTTAAGTTTAGAATATAACTCTTCAACGCTGATGACAGCGGCTATGTCGTTATCTGTTAAATCGCCCTCGATATCGCGCCAAGCGTCTCTAAAGAAGTAAGGGAGAAGGCCCGCCGCTTCTTTTAATTGCGACCCCGTCCAACGGTCAAGATATTTGCTTTTGAGAGGATTAAGCTTAGCGTCGATAACTAAGTCTTGGACCAATAAGGCGATTGGCGCGAACTTTGATTTTAAAGTTTGGGTTGTCATTTTGATTCTCCTTGTGACAATACCGCGAAATTATTTTCGCGTCCCCTTATAGAATGATATGCGATAAAAAGTCAACGCCCATAAAAAAAGGCCGCCACTGGGCGACCTCTTCCATCTAATAGGGAAAGCTGTTTATGCAATCTCTTTCCTAGCGTTCCATTTTTTCACAGCGTGATCCAGATTCTCCTCCTCTTGCGCTAACCCGATTTCTTCAGGCATTAAAAGAGAGAGTACATCCACTCCGATTAACTCGGTTAATTGCTCGCGGACTTTTAATAAACACTCGTTGTACCTATCCCTCCTTCCGCAGTTTCGCATCAAAGCCATGTACTCCAGTTGAAATATAAGGGACGATTTTTTTATTGTGTATTCTGTCATTGCGATTCTCCTTACGTTGACATTGCGGGGATTAGTTCCATCCCCTTCATTGAAGTAGCTAAGACGCCGCCGTTATTTCCTTCAGCGTCCATCATTGGAAATATCCAAGAACCATCTGTGAAAACGATAGCTAGTGGCAATCGATGCCAATCCATGTCGTCAGCGTTGTCCTTGGTTAGATATTCAATCTTTTCGATTGTTTTACCTACGAGATGGGGAGCTATTTCTTTCTCCCATTTCTTTACAGTTTTTGTCAATTTGATTCTCCTTGTGACAATTTCACGGGATTATTCCCGCACCCTAGTTATAGGTTGATATGCGATAAAGTCAACTCCCATAAAAAAAGAGCCGCTTCAGGAGATAAGCGGCTCTCGGTTGTTAATGGTTCGTGGTTCAAGACTTAATCAAATAAAGCCTGCCCACTCGTCGGGGTGTTCGCTCAAAGATTGGCCCGCTTTAATCGCAAGCAATTTTTCAACGGCTTGCACAGGGGGACGGTTACAGGGGCTCGGCTCGGATTGAAATAAACCACAACCGTTAACTCTAAACATGTAAGCGGCTTGCTCATATGTTAGGTTTTCTGGTCCGCCCAGTTCGTCGGGTTCATGCAAGTAATCTTGCTCCCAAGCTTCGCCGCAACGTGAGCAGTATATATCAAACATCAGTATAAGTCCCTTGTGTCGGATTCATCTTGGGCGCGGAGGCGCATTTCGGCACGATAACGAGCGCTGTCACTTTCTAGGTCGTCACTTCCGTCACTGAAATCGGTTCGCGGCTCTTCGTTTAATTCCTCAAAGCGGGGCTGATATAGGTCCTCAATAAAACCAGTGTCAGCGGCTTCGGAGTCATTTGGTATAGATGAGAAGCTGTAGCCATCAATCTCAATGTCAATATACCTACGCTCCTCCGTTAACTTCCAATCGTGAATCGTAGAGTTTTCCGTTACGATATCTATCTCCGCCTCGATGGCCTCCTGTGTTGCATCTACTGGGACGCAAATTCTCATTGTATACGGGGCCCTGATGTAAGCTGTCATATTAACTATTTTAAAACGTGATTTTTTCAATTTAATTCTCCAATTTTTAAAGTTTTAGAGCCGTGGCTCATACCCCGTTATGAACGGACAGCGAACCCTTGTCAATATCGCATATAAAAAAAGCCGTTGCGCCTCGTAGGTTTGGAGCAACGGCCGAGGGGCGGGGCCCGCCCTGTTTAACTGTTTTAATCTTAGGCGGAGTCTTGCATCACGTCGCCCGCTATGTGGTGCCGTACAATGGCACGAGGCGGCAAGCCTCTGACAAATCGAGTCACCCGCTCGGCGTCGGTTTCGTCTCCCTGCTCCTGCAAAGTGGTAGCCGTCCAGTGTAGGTTTGTGTGGCCATTGGCGGCATAGCATCCGCCTTTTATATTTGGGTCGGCGGCTTTCTTTTTCTGCGCCCCGTGCGGCTCAAATCCAATAATATAATTTCGATTTAATCTTGCGCAAAGCGGGACACCTCCGCCGCAATCCGCACAACCTCTAACGGCATTATATTCGGCGGGACATCGAACAATCAAAGCGCCTTTATGCCTCGCGTTTTTTTGGTCGGGTTTCCAAGGATAGACAACGGCCACAGGCATTGTTTTAAATTTCTCAACGGCAACGTCATGAGTCGGGGCGCTGTAATTAATGACGGTTGAGTCCTCGTTTAAACGATGCGCATAGTTGGAAGGGTCGGCGGATGAATAAGTGAAGGATAAGCCCCGCTTGGGTTTAGCTTTCAAGAGCGCGTCGAGATAGTCGGAGTCCACCTTTTCTTTCTCTTTCTTTTTTGAGCAGTTGAGCACGCACGCGCTCGGGCAAGTTCCATATTTATCTTGAGAACCCGCGCGGTAAGTTATCGCGAGTCCTACTGTTTTTTTTGCGGTTGATGTTTCTACAATTTTTAACACTTAAGACTCCCACTTAACAGCGAAAGCGGGCCGAACAATCTCGGGCGCAAATTCGCATTCAATTGCGCAACTGGTGACGTCTTTGCGTTTTCTAATTTTTTTAATTTCTGTGAGGGGGAGCGGCTTGGCTAATTCGTAGAGGCGATATAGTTCCCCGTCTTTGCGATATTCACTGTGAAAGGCGCTTTCATATTCATTGAATAAATTACTAACAAAATTTGAAACTTTCATTTTTTTG
>Ga0181409_1000231_pt1 | contig 22003 bp, 26 predicted proteins | sample 32SPOviralmetaG_FD_130138 | JGI IMG/M metagenome (GOLD analysis project Ga0181409, IMG submission 130138) | Marine viral communities from the oligotrophic San Pedro Time Series (SPOT) site, San Pedro Channel, CA, USA - 32 SPOT_SRF_2012-05-30 | ecosystem: Environmental > Aquatic > Marine > Strait... | reverse complement strand
TTTAATTGTGTCTTGAATGTTCATATATAAAAAATTTAATTAGTTACAAATTTATAAAATTTTATTTTAAAAAATAATTATATGCCTTGATTATTTATTTTTCATCATTTTTGAAGCTCTTTTAACTGCATCAACCCATTTTTCTCCTTCTTTTCTTATTTCTTTTGCTAAGGTCATAGGAGTTTTTCTTTTTCTTCTATTTTTATCCATAGTTTTTACTCGAGAGTATTTTCTTTTACCCTCTTTCTTTTCCATTGCTTCGGATTCATTTCTGCGGTCTTTGTAGTTTTGCTCTTTAGTAGAACGCTTCCCTTTGGTGTTACCTAAACTTTCATCAAGTTTATCATTGTACCCTTGTGTTTTACCACCTTTAGCGTACCCGTGTGGAGTTGGATATGCGGGGTTATAAGTATTAGCATAGTATTGATGCACTCCTTGTGGTAAATCCCCACCCATTGCAAATAAATCAGTTTCGTTCATTGCTCCAGTTTCTCCAACCAATCCTGCTTGTCCGAAAGGTGTTGGCAAAGTACCACCATCAGCAAAAGCATTATTAAATGGTTTTTGCTTTGCTTTTTCTTTCAACATTTTATTATATATGTTTTTTGCAGTTGATGAGTTCTTGTCAACAATTCTAAAAGACCTATCGGAAATATTAACACTATCATACGGTGGATTTGGATTTTTACCAAATTCTACTAAATAGGTTTCGTTTAAATACGGAACTTTAGCACTATAACCATAATAATCTTCATCAAATTTGACTTCCCCACCTTTAGCAAAATCTTTTGGATGAATAAACTTTTTAATATCTTCTGCTAAACCAAGCCAATCTTCACTTAAGAAAACAGTACCATTATTAGTATAAATATTGTACATAAAACTACCAAACTTTTGTTTCGCCTCATCAAGAGTATATTTTTCAGCAGTTACTTCGGGAGTAAAAATATCTTCGTTACGTTGATACTGAAGAGAATATGCAACTCTATTAGCTACATACATATACCAAAATAATCTTCCCAACGCATCCTCGTATTTATATTTCATAGATACTGGCATTTGACGAGAATTGTACCTCTTTACATAATCATTATTCATAACTATCTTTTGTAATTCAGGCACTTTAACCATTTGGTTATATACTCCCTCGAATTCACTATATTCATATGCTATTACACTCATAATTTTTAAATTTTATTATTCTCTATAACCTATTTTACCTCCGTGAGCCATTGCTTGTTGCTCTCTATATACTTTTCCTGCAACTTTGTTACCTACTTCCATTGCTTCTGCTTTAGAATAAGTTTTTCCATACTCTTCTCTAAATTTTGCAGGAACTGGTTTTCCAACATATCGTTTGGCAACTTTTTTAGCTAAACCGTCAAATCCAATTTTACCACCTTTTTCAAAAATTGAAAATCTTGGATTGTAAGCACCATAACCATATTTTTTATAAAACTTTCTTTTTGCTTCTTTCCTTTTCATTCCGTCAGTAAAGAATCTTTCCTTATCCAATTTTGGGATTTCTTTTTTTATAAAAATTTCCATTTCTTTAAGAACATTGGGGTCGGTTGGATTACCAACATTATCCATAGTTCCTACCGATTGATATGCTCTACGACCCATTGATTTCTCCATACCTTTGGATTCATCTCTGCGGTCTTTGTAAGACTGCATCATCATTGGCTCAACTCCATCACGATTTCCTAAACTTTCATCTAATCTATCGTTGTACCCTTGTGTTTTGCCACCTTTTGCATAATCTTTTGACATTTCAATTCTCTCTAATGCTTTTAATTTTCCACTTGGACTTTTAATTTCATCAAACAAATCAAGCGATTTATCGTATTCCCAAATTCTAAAGTTGTAATGTCTGTTTTTATCATTATCAGAATACTTTTTTGTATTTACTCTTTTAACTTTGTATGTATTTCCAAACTCTTTATCTCCAATTTGATAGGTTTTGGGTATAACTACACCAATATCTTTTTTACTCATTATGCTTTTTAACTCCCCACCTTTAGCCATTTTATCCATAGTACCTACCGATTGATATGCTCTACGACCCATTGACTTCTCCATTCCTTTGCTCTCATCTCTGCGGTCTTTGTAAGACTGCATCATCATTGGCTCTACTCCATCACGATTTCCTAAACTTTCATCCAACCTATCGTTGTAACCTTGCATCATACCACCTTTAGCAAAATCTTCATCTTCTTCACTCATTTCCATTGGGTCGAAATAAAAAATATCTTCAAATTCATCATATTCGTCTGAATATCCTTGAAGTATAATTGTAGTAGTTCCACCACCTTTTTCATCATCTACTAAATCATCATAATATCTATAAGCATCAGAATAAAAATCAAACATTTTTTCTTCCGTTTTACCACTATAAGGAATATATAAAACTTTAAATTTAGCATATCCTTGTGCTACTCCACCTTTAGCATATCCGTGTGGAGTTGGATATGCGGTATTATAGGTGTTTGCATAATACTGATGTACTCCTTGTGGCAAATCGCCACCCATAGCGAATAAATCAGTTTCGTTCATTGCTCCAGTTTCTCCAACCAATCCTGCTTGTCCGAAAGGTGTTGGCAAAGTACCACCTGCTTCTAAGTAAGGATAACTACTGGTTTGAACATCACTTCTATTGCTTCTGTACTCATAATAAGTTTTTCCACTTTTGGAAGTTCTTTTGCCTTTAGGCAAAGCTTGAATTCCTGCATCTTTTTTAAGGTCAGTAGTATTATCACTTGCTGAAGAAAATTTATTTATTTCATTTTGAAATGTTTTAGATTCAGTAAACTTTTTAAGCGTTTGCAACTGAGTCTTAAGTGATTCGACCATTTCCTTTTTTTCTTTTGCTACCTCGCTCTTAACTCTTTTTTTAGCCTCAGCCCAAGAAACACCTTCTTTTTTCATTAAAGCACTTGCTCTTTTTGTAAAAGGAACTTTCTTCTGAACCGTTTTCTTTCTGGGCTTAGAAACCTTTTTCTTGGGTGCAACTTTCTTTTTTGCTACCTTTTTGGGTGTTGCCTTTTTAGGCGAACTTGATTGAGCAGGGGCTTTAGCCTTTGCCTTTGCTTTTTGTTTATCAATCAAAGCTTCTAATTTTTTTTCAGCTTCTGCTCCCTTTTTTTTCAACAATGGTTTGTCGCTATTTTTTAACTTTTGTATTGTGTTATATGCCTTAAGCACATCCCCACTTAACTCACTTGCGTTTAATTTTTCCATTTTATTTAATTTTTAACTATTTAATATATTTTCTAATTCGTCTAATTCTCCTTGTAAATCATCAAAACCTTCAATTCCTGAATGAATATCTTCTTTAATATCTTTTAATAACTCATTCAAACCTTCTACCGTTTCAACTTTTTCGATGCTATTACCTACTGTTTCATCTTTTAACAATTTCACTATATCGTGAATTAATTCTTTTTGTTCAGCAGGAAGGCTTTCATCTTGATGAATCAATAAATTCAAATCAGATAATTTAGTTGCCCTTTCGCTTTTTTCTAAAAAAGCTATGTTTAAGACATCATTACTTAACTCTTGTAAGGTTACGTTGCTCATAATATCATTATATTACCTCTTGAATCTAAATCAATCTCTAATAGACCTGATTCAAATTCCATTTTTTGTCTTAAATTTTCAAACTGGTCTGCACAATTCATTTCACTTCCATCAGGCTTAATACATTGTGTAACTTCTTCAGAGTAAATACTATTATCAGGTTCTACACCATAACTTTGAAACTTGACATATACATCTTTTGGTGTACTTATGTGATAATATATTTTTAATGAATTTTTTTGTTTTTTGTCTCTAAATGCAAGTCCGCTTAAATAATCGTGCATACCTTGTATTTGCTCATTAGTTAATTTATTTTTTACTATCATAATATCGTGTTTAGTGATTCATTTAGCACCTTAATTTTAGAATCGAAGGAATTGTCTTTTTCAGTTTTTTGCTCTTTATTATCCGCATATTCTCCACCCGTTATTTTAAAATATTTTTCAGTTAGAATTCCCCTTATATATCTTCTTATAATATCTTTTAATTCATTTTTATCATTTGGTACTTCAAAAAATTCTCTAAAGTTTTTATCATTTACATATCTTGTAACAATTTGATTGGTGAACTCTGCCATATCTAACATTTCAATAGCTAAAAAATCCATATAATAGTAAAATTTAAAAATAATAGATGGAAGATTTAATAAAATATCATCATAAGTTAATACTTCTCCTATTTCTCCTTTAAATTGATTTCGAATATCCCTTTCATTTTGAACCATTGTAGGAATACCAAATTGAAAGTTAGGGTTTGCTACTTTACTGTTTATAAATGGTTGGTCTTTATTTGCAGATGCCCAATTTTTATATCTTTGCATCATATCGACCATATATGACTCTTCCCAATAAGCAATACTACCAAAAGCAGTTGATTTTGAATCGAGTTTAGGTGCTTGGTTGGTAGTAGTTTGTATAACACCTTTTAAAAAACCTAAAACTGACTCACCTGATTCTTGCTCTCCTATAACATTTGTTATTCTATCAAATGCTAACATTAAAGATTCATTATATTCTTTTAATGGAATAGAAATGGTGGTACTCACATCACTATCGCTTCCTAATCTAAGTATGCTAATTCTAACTTGTATTCCATATTCTTCTAAAGCCCCTGCAACTAATAAAGCAGGTATTATAGATAATACTCTTACTCCATTTTTAGCTCTTGTAAAATTATATGCACAAAAAATATCTACATACTTAGTGCTATCTTTTTTCTTTTTAAATATTAAATAACTTTTCTTGTTAGAAGATGCATATTTTAATCTTATTTTATCTTTTCCATTAAATATTTTATCATTTGATTTATTTTTTGGAACTATTACACCTTCTGTTGTATTTCCTAAATAACAAATGTCAGAAAATTCGTTAAATACCTTTGTAGAGCCTCTTTGCCTTCTCTCACATTGATAACTTTTACCCACACCTCTGTAAATAAAGATTTCATTAAGTTTTTCAACCTTATCGGGGCTAACTACTCCATCTGTTAATCCTAATGCTTTAAACGGGTTATCTATTTTTCCACTTTCAATTTCTTCTTTTAATAATGAAGAATAAAATTCAATTGGTCTATATAAGCCTTGACTTGCTAAACTAAAATCAAAAAAACCTCTTTTATCTTGAGAAGCAATAATTCTGTCTTTTTCGTATAATCCCCCTATATTAACATAAGACTTAATATTCGTAATAAGACTGCTAACTACATTTTGTGTTTCTATTAATTTTGGATTTGTAGTATTAATGTTGTTATTGAATTTTTCAAAAGTATTATTATTATCTTTTAATGTTCTATCTGCCCAATTTTGCATTGAAACATTACTATTTTTTACCTCATCTATATAATCAAACATTTCTTTTAGATTTGGGAATTGCTTAAACACAAACCCTCTTCTATACATTTTAGAATAATTTTGATATGTACCAACTTTATTATCAACAAATTCATTCAAATATGTAACTATATTTGTTTTAGGAACAGATTTTATCGCATCTATAATGTTATTTATTGTTATTTCAGCCATTAATTATATTATTAACCTCATCTAATTCTGTTGCAGTATTTAGTTTATTCATTGGAAATCTATCTTTATCTTTTACTGTCTCAAGAAACTCAAAATAATTAGATTTTTCTATAAGTGTCTTTTTTTGTTCCTCTGTAAACAAGTTAAAAAATTCATCCATACCATTTTGAACAGTTTTTACAGATTGTTTTTGAACTGTTGACAATGCTCCATCAATAGGTGCAGGGGTGAAAGAAATTTCTTGATTTGGGGTAGTCGTTAATTTAGTAGAACTTTTATTATCTATTACTGCTCTATAAACATTATAAGTTTTCTGTATAGATTGCATTAATCTAATAGACACGAATGCTTTAGAAGTAAATTTTTCTTCTTTTATTATTCTTCTTAATTTTGTCAAATAAATAAATATAAAAGCCCAATTTTCTTGTAAGATACCTTCCCATTCAAATTTTTCATCTACAAATACCTCATAAGTAGAACCTACAAACCTATCTTGAAGAGATAAATCCTGCTTAAAGTTTGCTTCATATTCAGCATCCTTAGTGTTTAAAAGAGAGTTTCCAGTAGCCATTATATAGCATTTTCCTCTTTGTATTACAGAGCCTCTTGCATCTTGTATTGTAGTTGCTTCACCTCTGCTATTATATTCACCAACACTTGCTAAAACTGAGTTTAATATTCCTGCGGTATTAGGGTCTAATTTAGGCAATTCATCTAAAAGCAATACACATCCTCTACCAGTAGGTGTTCCGTTATCATCTAAATTCCCAAACGCTTTTATAACTTTTCCTTGTTGATACCCGTCAATAGTTTGACCCCCAATTAGCTCTAAAGAAGAGGTAAATTGATTACAGTTAACAATGACTAAATCCCAATCTAAGGTATCTGCTATCGTTCTCGCTGAATAAGATTTACCAGTACCTGCTCCTCCATATAAATATGAATTATTTCTTGCCAACACATCACTCAACATATTTTGAATCAGGGGTCTTCTAACAACCTCATTTACATTTACTGTTTTAGTTATAGTAGTTCCGCCTTGATTTATTGTAAGAGTTAGTTTTGAAGGTTGATTTGACAACATAGCTTTTACACTTGCATCTAAATCGTTTATTGAAATTTTATCTGTTTCAATAGTTTGTCTTACAATACTTTTGACTTCAGCTTCATCTATATCAGAAGAACCTCCCATTTGGGATTGACTTAATATTTGAGATAATTGAATCATTTTTTGAGCCACTTCATCTCCTTCAAAGTCTTGCTTTAGTTTTTGTTTTGCTAAATCTTGAATCACTTTGTTATCGGATTCTTCAGCCATATTTTTTAATTCTTCTTTACTTATTGTTTCTTCCATTATTCAAATATTTTATTTAATGCATCGTTTAATCTTTCTTTATTTCCCTCAAACAACTCTTTTTCACCTATCGATGACAATACGTTGGATTTTGTTCTAAAAGCTTGTTTAATTTTATTTTTTGGCAGAGTCAAAACTTGTTCTATTACCTCTATATCAGCTTTAGTTTGAATTTCTTTAATTTTAGTTCCTTTTTCAAAATCTTTTTCAATTTTACTTATTAATTCTTCTATCGAAACTATTTTATCAGGCTCGTTGTTAAAATCATCTTCTCCATCATCATCTTTATCTCCTTCATCATCTTTATCCTTATCATCTCCTTCATCATCTTTATCCTTATCATCTCCTTCATCATCTTTATCCTTATCATCTCCTTCATCATCTTTATCCTTATCATCGCTTTCATCATCTTTATCGCCTTCTCCTTCGCCTTCTCCTTCGCCTTCGCCTTCGCCTTCTCCTTCTCCTTCGCCTTCTCCTTCTCCTTCGCCTTCTCCTTCGCCTTCGCCTTCTCCTTCGCCTTCGCCTTTATTTTTATCAAATGGGTCTTCAACATTATCAGGTTGCGGTTCAGGGTCTCCTCCATCAGGTGGTGGGTCTCCTCCTTCGGGTGGCGATTGAGGAATATTTACTTCAAAAATTGTAAATTTAACTTTATCGGCATCATATTCTGAAAAGTCAAGTTTGGTTTGACCTCCTTTTGCAAAATCTACTTTACCGTCTTTTATTTCTAAATCTCCACTTTCTAATTTACTTAACACATCTTCGGCTATTGCCATCATATCTGTTTCTCCAGTCTCACTTGACTCTTGTAATAAATTATTTCTTTTTAACCTTAAAATTTTAAATGCTTCTTCTTTAGTTAAGTCTTTAATTTTAATTTTAGATTTATTCACATCTACCACTTTTCCGTATTTACCTTGAACTTTAACAATATCGCCTACTTGGGGAACTTTGCTAAACTTTTCAGGTTCTTCTCCTTCAGGAGCTTGTGGCGGTTGGGTGTTTTGTGGCTTTTCATTTAATGATTCTAATATTTGAGATTCAAATATAGAAGTAGCTTCTTTAAATTTTTGGATTGCTTGATTTTCATTTCCGCTTACTGTTTCATAAAAATCATACTTACCATTTTCATTAAGTTTTGAAATTACATAATTAGGTTTTTTTGATACTGGAACAGTATTTCCTTGACTTGATTCCAATCTTGTTGAAATTGATAATTTCGATTCAGGGTGAGTAAGTTTAAGCTCAAATAGTGATTGAGAAATAGGTTTTACCTCCCTAATTAATTCTCCTTTTTTATATACTAACATAACCCCCGCTTTTAAATCTTATATCTTCAAACAAAGAGCTATACATACTTTTTTTAGTTGTAGCTGATTTAATTTGATTTGGATAAAAAGTTAAATATTCAACTTCTTGTATCCATTCTTTTCTGTTTTTTACTACTTCACCTTTACTATCATACTTTGGAATATCCCCAATTTGAATTAAACCATCCACACCTGCTCTTTTAAGAATTTCTAATATTCTAATATCATTTCTTATATAAGTCCAAACTGGATTTGGTTCATTTACATCTTTAATTTTTTCTAAAATCTGTTTTGTGTAGTCTATCTTAACTCCGATACTTAATATTATAAACTCTCTAAAATCCTTAAAACTTGCTTCAAAACCAAGAGGAGTTAAATCAAGCGGGTTTCTTATATTTAAAAAAACTGGATAAATAAAACCATCAGACCTTACTGGTTTAGGTAAATTAGTGCTTTGTCCACTATAAAATTCAGCATAACTTAACTTATCAGAAAAATAGGAAGCAGGAAAATCAGTTGGAGTAAATGCACCAAATGGTCTTGTTACTCCCGAACCCATAGCTCCCCCACCAATACCTTTTTGAAATTTTCTTACTCCGTGATAGAATATTTTTGGTTCTTTAGTTTCCTCGTTTATCATTTTGGAGCAATTTGTATAATTATCATCAACATAAGCTGATTCCCAATCTCCAAAAAATGATTTAAACTTTTCTGTCCTTACATTTACATATGCACCTAAAGGCAGTTGACTTTCCTTAAAATTAATACTATCTAATTTTGAAGCCTTTTTTAATTTTACAACTGGACTTTGGGTAGTCTGAGTAAAATAATAATCCAATAAGAAACTTGGAGATATAAACTCAAACACATCTTCAGGGTTAGTTAATCTTAAATCTTCCTGAGCTAAGTAATTTTTTCTTAATTCGTTAAGAATTTTCATTCTCTGAATAGAATTAGTAACACCTTTAAAAAAAGGTAATAATTTTGTTAACTCAACCTCCTGACTAATAAGACTATTTAATTTAGATTGTGCATCAGCTTTTAGCGGTGGATAATTTTCAAATACAAATTTATCTAATATATCTTGAGTTTCTTTTTCTGCTTTGAGACGAATTTCTAATTCTTCTTCTGCTTTATTTTTTTGTTCTTGATATTTTTTAGCTAAGTCAGAATCTCCCAATATAAAAGGAATACAATTTAAAGGTTGATTAATATCATATCTTCTATTCTTTACTTGCATTCCCATAAAAAACTTAAATATAAAATTAGATGGGTCTTTTTCCACTCCGTTATTTCCAAAAGAAGCATAATAATTATAATTTCTTGAACTCGGTTCTCTTTTTTTACCAGTCAATGTTAGCATATTTTCTGCTATTTCGTTATTGGAATTTTTATATTCTAAAATTAAATTACTATAAGTAGTTCCTACTCTTTTTTGTTTTGATAATTCAATATAATAATCAACTAATTCATTTAAAGAATAAAATTCTAAAGGATTATCAAAATAGTCTCCAGTAAGAATATCTTGTTTTAATAATACCCTTCTTAATACTGGTGCAGACCAATTAAATCCACTATTTACTGCTCTTTTATCTACCCCCATAGCCAAATCTTTTTTCCCAAACATTTTATTAAGAAATATTTGATAAGAAAAAGGTATTATTTTTCTATCTTCATCATAAGATTGAAAGACCTGCCACTTGTATCGTTTTTTTCCAAACTTAGTTTCAAAGCCATCTAAAGTGTTTACCACATTTTTTTCCCAACCATCTTGAAAGACTTTTAACTGTTTTTCGTCATATGCTTTTTTTACCGACTCTTTTGGGTTAAGTTTTAGATAATCTTTTGTAATAATGTTTGTGCTAACATCTTCTAAATCTTTTAATTCATAAGACCCAGTACTGTAATCCTTCCTTGCATAACCAGTTTTGTTTTGTTTTATATCAAAATAAGAAGTAGAACCATATTGTTCATATATTGGAACTTGTAACAAATTATTATTTGATATTATATCTGTGTTAACAATATCAACTAACTGATATCGACCATTATTGAACAAAATTTCAAACGATGGAATAATTGGATAACCAATAGTAGGGGGAAATAAATCATTTTTATATTTTTCAGCAATAGTACCTCCTTTTGCGTAAGTTCCAACTTTGCGTATGGTTATACTATTCCAATTTTTATCTTCATCGTGTTCTTCTGCATCCGCATATTCTCCCTCATCAAATGAAACCTCTATACTTTTTAATTCTTTTGGAGTTAATGAGGATTTGAATGTTTGATACGCTTCTTCAAAAGAAACTTCTCTATCATATCTACCAGAGGTTTTTTTATATTTAGTTTGTATGGATTCCACACTATCGCTATCAACATAATCTTCCCAAGTGTCATCTTCATAATCCCCATAAAACTCATTTAAGAATTTAGAAACTATGGATTTCCATACATCATCTTCTACCTTCCCACCATTACCATACACATCTCCAAAGCCATAAGTAGATTGTAAATCAGCCATTGCTTCATTTGGGTCTGTTACTATTGCAGTTGTAACAGTTCCACCCATAGCAAAAGCTAAATCTTTACCACACATAGTGTTGCCACCATATTCATAATTTGCCTCACAATCAAAATTAACTTGATTCGGAAGTTCACCACCATCTGCAAATGAAACACCACCGCCACTTTCGTTAATTTCAGAAAGTATTTGACGATTGGTCATCATTTTACCATTAAAACTTCTTTTTTTATTATCACTAACTGCACCTCTTGTGATAACAACTTCTCCACCTTCCATTTCTAAAGGTTGTCCAGTAGATTTATTAACTGCCTTGATTCCACCCTCGCTATGTCTTTTACCAACGAGCATACCTCCTGCATCTCCTGATGCGTGTACTACTTTTCCTTTAATTTGACCATCGGGGTTAAAATCTGTTTGTCCGCCTTTTGCAAATTGTTTTTCTTCAATTCCAGTAATATATAAGTTGTTTTGGTTTCTTTCTACCTCTACTCCTTCAGGAGATAACCTTTTATAATATCCTTTATAAAATTCAATTCTATCATCTTCATTAGAGCTAATAGGTTTTACATATTGAATCTTACCCCCAGTTCTAAAGCTACTTCTAATCAAATATGTGAGTTCATCATCTAATTTTCTTAATTGTTTTTCTGACCTTCCTTCAGTATCGTATTTTAAAATATATTTTAATTCTAAAATTCTATCATTGACTGATTTTGATTTTTCGTCTTCTATCATATACTTTTCAGTATTATCTGTTCCGCATTTATGACATACATACATATCATTACCTCCATCTTTTTCATCCCAAGACCAATCACAAGAACCACATTCAATAGTTCCACCCATATCCATCTTTAATTCTTTGGCATCAACTTTACTTGCTTTGCCACCCATTACCGCAGAGTAAACTCTACCATAAGCCCATTGTTCTTTTGAAGTTACTGTGGGTCGAACTGATTGTGGATTTGTTTTATAAGCACCAATTCCTTTGTTATAAATTTCTTGAATACCTTTTTTACTAATTCCAGTAGTTTTTGATATATCAGATAAAGAATGAGAATCGGATTTTTTAAATCCATACTTTTTATTATATTTTTCTTTCCAAGACGACATATGCAGAGAGAGGTTAGTTTACAAAAATAATAAATTTAATGTTTTTGTAAAAATTATTTTTTGCAATAATTTAATTTTTTTTAACTACATTTTATAGTTAAGTTTTGGAGATAGTGTTTTAACGAATACTGGGTATCGTTTTCCTTTTTTGTTATTAAGCAATGAAAATGCATCAAGCCATTCAACTGCTTCATCAAAGTCAGTATCATTTTTTTTAGAATGTAAAATAATATCTATACAAACCCAATAGTCATAAGCGACTCTTTTGGGAGACTCGTCTGTTACTCCAATAATAGCGTTCTCGAATCCATCAGCAAGTACTACTGATTCATTTGAATCAATATAATTTCTTTCGTATAGTTCTTCAAGTAAATTCAATTTTCTATCTAAGCGTTTAAAATTCTCAATTTTATCTCTCACAAAATTGCTTTTAATTAACATTTACAATTATGCCTTAAAGATAGTTTAAAATTAATATATTTGTCTTAAATAATAATAAATTTATTTAAACATAAAAAATTTTAATTATGCCAAAATTTAGTTTAGACTTAAATTCACCTGACTTTTTAGGAGGAAACAATGTTCACAACCTAATTACTATTGGCTTATTAGTTGCTCTTACTGTAAAAGCATATAAATAAGCTAAATACTTTTTATTAAGTTGTAGAATTTTAGGGAAATGTCTTCCCATTTTAATTTGACCACTTTTTCATATGAAAGGGTGGCTAAATTTTTTTTGTCTATACTCAACGCAGTTTTCATTGCAGAGATTAACTCCCCAGAGTCAGACTTATATCTTATTTTATCGTAATCATTCACATATACAACTTTACTTAATCTGTCCAATGGAATCACTAATTTCCCATAATCAGTTATTTCTGAAAGTGAAGTATGGATAGGACATATTACTTTTGTTTTTGTTGCCATCGCTTCAGTTACCGTTAATCCCCAACCCTCAGCAGTAGTAGTGGTTACAAAACAATCAAAGCAATTATAAAGTTCATTAAGCATTTTGAGAGAATATGTAGTAACACCGAACTCTTCTTTATTTTTTTCGCTAACATTGTTATCAGCAAAAATAATGTTTTCACCTTCTACTAAATCCAGTCTTTCAGCTAACCTATGAAGATTAACCCCATATTTATCTTTTGGATTTGCGTGAATATATAAAAGCGTATTCTTTTCTTCTTTGACAAATTCACTATAAGATATCATTAAAGTACTCATATCCTTACGAGCAGAATTTCTATTTACTGTTCCAAAAATATACTTAGACGAATTGTTTTTGAAGTATTTATTTTTTAAATCTTCAATTTCTTTATTATCAATTGGGAAAAAGTCTTTTGTGTTTGTTCCGTGAGGTAATACCGATACCTTTTTAAATATATTAGGATAAACTAAATCTTTAATAATTGTTTTTGCATATTCAGTATAAGTAACTGCTTTATCGAAAAACTTTAATACTTCTAAATCTTTTTTTCTGACTGGAGAATCTATTGGAAAATATAAAACCGATTTAATTTTTGGTCTATTCTCTTTTTTTTTATCTTCTTTTATTTTTAATAAAAATTGTGTCAAACCATTAAAAACCTCCACATCATTATTACAAAACAAGTGCGTATAGTTTCCATTATACAAAAGCTTAAGGAAAGAATTACGAGCAAAACTATCAGTATCATTCTCTTGCCTTGTTTTCAAAGCAGGAATTACAAAAACATTTTTTTTATATTCATAGTCTTCTTTTTCAAAATTATTCAAAGCAAAAACAGTAATTAAACCATTATCTCCTATTATTCTACTCCAGTTGTCTATGAGGTTTTTGGATACCATTCCATATCCAGTTGAACAATCAAAGTCTCCGTAATATAAAATATTTAGAAATCTATTCTTTCCCATTATTATTTAGTCTTTCAATTAGATTAGAAATTTCTAATTTTTGTGCTTCTATTTCTTTTGCTTTTACTCTACTATCATAAATTGATAAAAGTAAAAAGGCAAGTAAAACCCAGAAATAATTCCTATAAAATCTTCTAATTAATTCGTTTGTTTTCATTTATATCTTTTCGTTGACCATTATCAAGCAACCATAATATCCTTTAATTCTTTTATGGATAAAAAAATCTTGCTCAAAAAAACTTCTTATTATATCTTTTTGTATGTCTTTTTCAACATTATCAATACCATTTAGAATAACAATCTTTGTAGAATGGAATGTCATATTAGAAGCAAATAGACCCCAGTCCTCTATAAAGTGGTTACAATCAAACTGTACCAAATCATAGGGTTTGATGGAAATTTTAAAATATAATTTGTTTATAAAAGTGCATTTACTAAAACCTTCCCATTCTTTAAAGTGTTTGTTATCTAATGAATTGAATGTAACTTTATTTACATTAGAGTTAGAAATAAAAGAAGCTAAATAGGTTTCGTTTGATAGATTAGTGAAGATGGTTCTAATCTTATTTTGATTTATTAGTTTTTCACTAACCTTTACTAATTTATATAAATCTTTTTGCTTGTCTCTTGCCCAATGTATTTTGTTTTCTAATTCATCAAGTTTTGAATTATCCTTCATTCAATATAATTTTTCTAAGTTCCTTTATTGAATGTAATCTTTCTTCTGCCGAACAAAATAAATCTAAAGAGTGTCTCGCATTCTCCCAGAAATCTTTTGTAGAGTGGTCTCCAATTCCCGATGGATGATTTGCTAATAAGTTTAAGCTAAGTATTGCTTTTGACTTATCTGCCTCTGCTTCTTTTTCTAACATTTCAAATAGTTCTTTCATATGCCTTAATTTTTGTTAAAAATAATAATTTTTTTCTTGAAATAATTTTTTTAAATAATAAATTTATTGAAATCGATTGTCAATCACATCGTAATAATACTTCCATCCGCAATCATCATCATATATTTCTTGCTCTTTTACAGTAAGATAGCTTGGTACTATACTTTCTATTTTTTTAACATCAGCCTTTTGCCAATATCCAAATCTAAATGAAATTGCATTTTTTTCAAATGAAGAACCTATCTCGCATTTAAGAGAATCTTGAGATTCAAATACTTCCTTAATAGTGGTAAAGTCAAGTCTCATTTCCGTTTAAAAAAATTTTTAATCTTATCCTTCATTATGTTGTAAAGGACTATTATTGTTATTATTGTCAGCATCTATTATTTCTCCAGTATTTTTGTCTATGAAAATAACTTCTGTTTGTGTCGATGCGTTTTTTTCAATTAACTCAATATTGTCTATAATAAGTGAAGTAGAGTATCGTTCCTTGCCATTTCTATCTTCATATTTTTTGCTTCTTGCAGTAAAATTAATTTTAACTTTATCTGTTTTTTCTATCCCTTGACTTCTAATACTATCTATTGACTGGCTAAAGCCAACAAAACAAAGAGGGAAAAACTTGTCTTTGCTTTTTCGAGTAATAATTAAATTAACAAATTTTTCATCTATGATAACATCTGTCAATCTTGCTTGTACTTGTGATTTCATTGTTCTTAAATATAATTGTTATTTACTAAAATAAAAAAATTAAATCATACTTGGTGTAATAGTTTCAATAAATTTATTAATATCTTCTATTGAGTTTAACCATTTTATGACTACATAGTTTCTTGCTTCTCTTCGTATCTCTACTTCTTTTTTCTTGTTCAGGTCTTTAAACTTAGTGTGGTTTTCACTAAAAGCTTCTTTTATCGCTATCTCTTTACTTTTAGTTGATGCAACCTTTTTACCGTATTTCATTGCTTGTTCTACCAGTTTCTTAGAAATTGGATATAAATTATTTTTTTTAATGAATTCATATGTTACATTTCCGTAATCATAAAAATTAGGATTATCTTTTTCATCATATAATGATTTAATACTGGCTCTGGTTAATGCTACCCTATCTTCAATAGATATTTTTTTATTTTTATTTTCTTCTTCAGATATTTTTTGATTTATAGTAACAATAACAGAACCCTTATGTTTTTTATAAGCTTGTAAAATTTTAGATATGTAGAGGGGAGAGAAATTTTGATAATGTTCTACATCCACATTTAAATCTCCCTTAATGGATAAATCAATTGCTTCTTTAATATCATATAAATTAAACTCATTGAAATTTTCTCTAATAAAAGTTACATTCATAAATAATTCTTCTTGAGATAATTCTTCTTTTATACCTATGTAGAATCTCCATTTACCAACTAAATCAATTAAGGGTTTTAATTCATTATTTGTATTAAACTCTCTAATACGTTTCATTGATTGATTTGCAGAAAAAATCTTTATTTGTCTATTAGGGAATTTATCCTTTATTAAACCAATCGATTTGTTTTGCTTTGTCAACTGCTGATTGTGTTTTTGCAAACCTTTCATTTGTTGTTTTTGTTTTATTACTTTCATTAATATAACCTTCCATTTTATTTGAAAACAATGTCATTGGTCTTAGATAAGCTTCCATATCATTATTTAACCACTTTTTTGTTTTTAAATCAATTACTTTTTTAAAGTCATTTATTGAATATCCATCTTTCAAACGAGTATTTATTAAAGAAATAGTTTTATTATTATTTGTCTTGAAATTTTTATTAGTTTTTTCATTTAAATAATTAATAATTTCATTAATTAATTCTTTGTTTGTTGGAGGTCTACTTACTCTTGTTTTTTTAATTGGTTTATTTCTATTAATATTAATAAAAATATATCCGTTTTTAAATAACATATTTATTCCCTTTTCTTCATTAGAAAAAAAAGGTAACCCATAATTAACCACTCTATAAAATTTAGTTTTCGGATAATTGAATTTTACCTTTAATTCTTTAATAGAAACAATGGTTTCATCCTCTTCTTTTAATTGTCCTAAAACATAAATCCAAAATAATTGATATTCAACGGGCTTTTCAGATAGATTATTTATAAATCTAAAAAGCATTTAATCAATTATATCATCAATTTTTACATCTAATGCATTGGCAATTAATTTTGCAGTATTAGTATGAAAATTGGTTAGCTTTCCATTTACAATTCTATTGATTCTATCTTTTCCAATTTCCTTACCTTTTTCTTTAATGAGTTCATACAAATCAGTTTGTGTTAAATCTCTATTATGTAAGATTGCTTGAAGTTTTGTTACTTCCATTTCGATTTTTGCCATTTTCTTTTGAGTTTATTAAATTTTAAAGCGTTATACATTTGTTCTGCATAACGCTTAAATAAATTAATTTGTTTTTTACTATACGGTTTCTTTGGATTCATCAACATCAAATAACTTAATTGAAGAAGAATATTTTCTTATATCATCAGCCATTTCTGTTTCATCATCCCAACCAATCCAATCTCCATCTGGAGTCGCTTTTACAAATACACAATTACCAAGTATTTGTGTTTCGTATCCATCTTGATTTTTGATAAAAATACCTCTTGACCATTGACCAAAAGTACCTTCTTCGTCAATTATTAGATGTAATTCATTATTATCTCTTAAATCTCCCAACCAAACTCTTTCAATCATTTTAGAATTACAATTGACGAGTTCATAAAGTCTATCTAATCCAATGTTTTTATCGGATACTGGTTTGTATTGTATAAGATTCACAATAGCTTCATTTGTTTGTTTTTCAGGTTGAACATCAACCAATGCAACTTGTTTAATTTCCATAATTTATAATTTTAAGTTAAGTATTTATCTAATTACATATCAAATATACGATTATTTTTGAGAATAAAAAATTATTTTCAAGAAATCTAAAATAGATGAGTAATTCTTGCTATTTGACCGTGAATTGGGTGATGAAGAAACCCTTCAACTGCTTTAGGGTTATGTTGATATCCGTTTCGATGATGCCAACTATCTGTTCCGCAAGGTGTCCTTAATGATTCAACGGTTACTCCTACATAGTCTTTTGCTACTTTGTGATGTAAGTGATGAGTATAAACGTATCTATGTTTGGTTTCTGACCACCAATTTGGGAACTCTTGTGCTAATAGTAAAGGTAAGTCTTGAACTTTCGCACCGTCTCCGTGAGTAGTACCTATTAAGTTATTTCCATATTTATATCCTTTTCTATGGGCTATGCTTACATCAAATTCAATGTTTTTACAATTATTAAACCAACTGCTTATAACATCTGCTAAGAAAAAACCATTTGTATAATCGTGATTTGAAGGATTAAAAGTAAAGTGAACGTCTGCAATAGTCATTAAAAGCTCTAAAATATCTATATAAAGCTTTTTGGCTATTAAAAAGTTACTATACCACATTCCCGTAGTATCTTGAGGAGTACCACTCGTAGTCTTTCTATTTGGAGTATCTATATGTAATATGTCATTCCCACCAATAAATAATATCTTATCTATTTTAAATGAACTTGTTTTATCTAATATACCCTTTACTCCATCCATTACTCTGGTTACTGCAATTTGATTATTATAATCTTCTCCAGTCTCAAAAGCCTCGCAAAGTTTACCGATATGAACATCAGCAGGGTCAATAACCAATAAGTGTCCATCATTCGATTGTTTTCTTTTAAACTTAGGATATTTAGGTGCAAATTGTTTTAATTCAGAAATTAAATCTTCTCTTATGTCCTCATAAGATATTTGCTCATTTTTAACAAATATTGAAAAGTTTTGTCCTTTGTGCCAATAGTGTCTTACTTTATCAGTAGGTATTCCAATCTTTTCCGTTTCTTCTTTAAGTAATGGATGCTTATTTAAAGCTATATTAGAAAGCATACTTGTTTTATGATAAAGAATGTAATATCGGGCAGATTCTAATGTAGTGTAGTTTGGGTCTTCTATACCCACTTTTTTTAAAGTGTCTCTGGCTAAAGTTCTATTAGCGTATTTACCGTTTTTAGAATCTAATAATTTAATTGCTTGTTCTTTAAAAGAGTTTCTATCTATGTTTATCCATACATTCTCTTCTTTTGAATTGGTCATTTGTGAATTATTAAGTGTTTGCGATTTGCCTAAAGTATAAAAATTTATACAATAATACAATTATTTAATGCCTTGATATTATTCTAAAACATAAAAAAACTCCCTTAAAATTAATTAAAGGAGTTTCAAAAAAGTTTCATTCAAGTTTCACCACAAAACTATAAACAATTAATAAACAACAAACTAAAAACTAATCTGGTTTCACTTGAGTTCCACTTTTGTACCAATTTGCCATTCCGTATAACCAACCTAAACTAAAACAAGGGTCATAAATATTAGCTTCATACATAACACCATTAATGTTTAATTTTACAACATCTTGATTTTTTTCCATTGCTTTAGTTACCTTTTTGTCCAAAGTCTGAAATACTTTATTGATTTCTTTAAAAGACTTTAAATTCATTGTTTCTAACGGATGCTTTAGAGAATCTGACATAACTTAAGTATAATAATTAATTAAAAATATTCCATAACCTATAATAACATTCAGGTTAATTAAAACTAAGTTCCATTGCTTTGCAATAAAAACTTGGGGAAGAGAAATAATTCCCCCAATAATATAAGTGTAAGCACCTATATTAGTTCCATTAAGCATATATGGAGATAGCATAATAAATGCAGTTCCCATATAACCTAATCTTTGAGCCAATCTTTCAACTGGGAGTAACTGTCTTTGTTTTACCAAATACCTATAAAAACTCATCTTTCTATTTTTTTTCTTCATTAATTATGTAGGCTATTTCAGTTCCAGAAATGATTTGGTCTTCTGGTAAACGATTTCTATTATACTGTTCGATATTAAATTTTTCTTCTTTTTTTATTTCTTCTAACTCTTTTTGCAAATTTGCCAAGCTCCTCCACGCAACCTTTGTTGAATGTAAAATTCCATCTTCATCCATCTCTCCGACTTGAAGCAGGTGTCTTGTTAAGGCATCTAAATCATCTGATGACTTTGTTCTATCCCAAGCAAGTGGTTTATCTGGATTATGTTGTAATTGACCTTGTAAACTACATTTGGAAACTTCCATTAATGCATCTGGAAAGTATTTTAGAACTCCGCTAAATACTGGATGTTCTTTTCTTTTGTTTTTCGCCATTTCTTATTGTGTCTAACTGTTGTTGTAACTTTTGAATAGTTTCTTTTTTATTTATACGAGATGAGGTCATTTTTAAAAAAATGATTTTTTCAGTTATCTCTTTATATGAATCTTTAGTGTATTCCAAGTTATAAAGTTAACAAATAAATTATTATTCTCAAAAACAAAATTTTTAAGTTTGGTTGTATATGTAATAAAGTTTGAGTAATCTATAATAATATGGCATAACAGTCTTATTGCCTTTATTAGCTTTCAAAAGAGTTAAGTGAGATTCGTAAAATCTTTTGATATCTATAATTACAGTCGCTTGGTCAAGCTGAAGGTGGTCATCAGTAAAATCCATGTTTTCAAAATACTTTTCAATAACCTCAAGTCTCACCTTGACCACTATTTACTTCTATTCTTATGAGAACCGTGAATATGATAAAACTCATCTACATAGGTAAAAGGTTTGTCCTTAATTAATTCATATTCTTCATTCATTCCTAAAACTCTAAGTAATCCAGTTTTAGAATTTAATTCAAGTTCAGGAATCCATTTATTTACTTTTAGAGCTATATAATCTATGATATTTTCTAATGAATTAGATTTTGTTTCATTAAGTTCTTTGTAATCAAAAAATAAAACATTCTTATAATGCTTATGTAAAGGATTAATAAATAACTTTTTTTCTTTTCTTTCAGAACAAATAAAATACACTTTGTAAAAGCGAGAATAATGTTTAATAAACCAATCAATATCTAAATTATGAGATTTTAAAACAATTATATCAGAGTCAAATTCGGACTCCCAATTCTGCTCCCAAAAACCTACTATTCTTTTATTTTTTAATCTTGGTATTAAACCATATAAAGCATTTACTAATAATGTACTTGCGGTATGATGTGGAGAAGTTTGAATTATTAATGTTTTTTTCATTTTCAATAGAATTTATTTTTGATGGTTTTTCAATGTACCCTTTTTCATAAAAATAATTATCGTTTAAATATTTTAAATAGTTCTTTTTCATAATCAAAAGTGAGGAGGGTAGTACTGGAAAGTTAATCTGTTTATCCTACCTTTCTGGTGTGATTACTCAGGTTCATCACACCTTCCAACCTTAATCCTCACTTATGTATTTTTATGAACTCCATTGCTCTTTTTGAAGCTTTTTTGTAAATATATCTCTTTCCGACAAATTTACATTTTTTATTTCTGAAATTTTAAAATCGGTTATCAAATCGGGGTCAGCAATCACTTCGTTTTCTTCTCGGTCTAAAATCAAACTGAGTATATCTTTCTTTTTTACTTTAGCTTCTATTAAATAAGCTTTATCGTTTGGAAGTAACAATCGAGAAGCGAACCATTCTGCTTTCTCTTTGTCTAAACTAAAAGAAAAGCCAAGATTATGTTTATTGATACTATTACCCTCTGCGATTTTTATTCCTCTATAAATAGTTATTTCTTTTGAAAGTTTTTTAAACTCTTTCCTTTCATCTTTATTCATCATTAACTGAGGGTTATCTTTAAAGTTGAATAGTTCTTTCACATAATACTTTGGCATTCCGCTCAAAGGGAACTCAGCCATTGTATAAGCCAACCTTAAATTTTCATAATAAACATTTGCATCTTCAAATAGATTTCTGTTTTCAAACATCCATTGAACACGATATGCTTTATCAATGGTAAATAAAGCAGTACCAAAATCCTTTTTTTGTAAAGCATTTTTATAGTGCTTATGTCTCATTAGGATTACTTCAATGTGGTAATCTCTATAAGTATGCATTCTATCTTGAACCTTTTTTTCTTTGAACATTTTTTTCCAACTATCATCTAATTTTATTTCAAGATTACCTGCTGAATTATTGTACAAAGGGTGTTTTATCCATTGTCCAACTGGACTATCTTGTATAAACGAATCTAATGTATCTTTGTTTACTGGAATATCTAATAATATCATAATTTAAGTTTATCTGATTACTCTGTAAATATACAATAATTATCTTTAAAAACAAATATTTATTCTTTAAATTTACTTCACGCATTTTAAAGCCTTCTAAGACCGTAATACCATTCTCTTGGTAATCTCCCC